>ERZ1036412.77-NODE-77-length-105917-cov-56.517173_pt1 | contig 105917 bp, 95 predicted proteins | sample MGYA00514218_ERZ1036412 | MGnify/ENA primary metagenome ERZ1036412 (study PRJEB33795, sample SAMN09464944) | human gut metagenome | host: Homo sapiens | place: USA: Stanford, California | collected 2016-11 | study: EMG produced TPA metagenomics assembly of the...
CTAAAGAACTGCCCTCCCCCTGCATAGCAGGGGGTTTATTTTTAATGTGACACAATAAGGCGCCGGAACGACCGTATCATACGGCCGCCTGTTCCGGCGCCTCTCTCATCATTTTATCTTATTGTACTTAAAAAGATACATTTTATCGCATCACACAGCGTTTTATTCTTTGTCGTCTTCTGCATCATCCTCGAAGAAGTCGTCATCGAAGTCATCTTCAAAATCGTCTTCGAAATCTTCCAGATAATCCGGTGTGAAGAATCTGTATACACCATACGCAATCGCTGCGACTGCCGCTACAACACCGATAATAGCGAGAATCCAAAGAATACATGTTTTTTTCTTCTCTTCCTCTTCTTTTCTGTGTAAAAATTCATTCAGCTTTGTTGCATTCATGATTTCTTCTACTTTTGACAATGCATCCTTACCCATCATATCAAATTTATTCATAGGTTCCACATCCTTTCTTCCGTGATCCTGCACCGATGTTTTTTCCTTTATATTATATCACCAATATCATGTTTTTACTATCCTATTTTTGTCCTTTTTCAAATTTTACACAATATGGCGATCAAATAAGAAAAATTTCACGTAAGCGCCGTCAATCCTTCCTTCGCAGTGCGCATCCTTTTCTAAACCTTCAATAATTTGGCAAATGATGCAAACATTTTTTTAACGCCTACCCGGTCAAACTCCACTGTGACCTCAAAATCTTTGCCGCCATCTTCTATCTTTTTAACCGTACCCTCGCCAAATTTAACATGTTTTACCCGTTCTCCCTCAGAGTATGGCAGATGATCCGCTTTTTGTACGGAAAATGCTTTGCCGAAGGAGGGGGCAGCCGGCGCTGTCTTTGAGGCATATGCATTGGGTTTCCCGCCAAATGTGCTGACTCCCTCTCCCTGCCGGTTCCCTGCCGTACTTCCAAAGCCGGAGGCGGTTGCGCCGCCTCCCGACGCAGCTCCCCAGCCGGTCGTAATGCCGCCGGAACGTCCCCATGAACGATTGGCGGATGAACCCTGGACGCCGGAGCCGGCTCCGCCCCAGCCGGACGAAGCCGCGTCTCCAAAACCTCTGTCCGAAGAGGAAGCGGATGGGCTGCCTCCCCATGACCTGCCAGCGGCCCTGCCAAATACAGACGGCTGTTCTTCCTGCTCCAGAAGCCATGCCGGTATCTCTTCCACGAAGCGGCTGGCCCTGGAATACCTCGTTTCCCCGTTCGTCATACGCTGTCTTGCCATGGTCAAAGTCAGTTTTTCCCTGGCCCTAGTGATTCCCACATAGCAGAGCCTGCGCTCCTCCTCAACCGCATCCTTGTCGTCCGACATAATCGACATGCTGCTGGGGAACAGGCCGTCCTCCAGGCCGCTTAAATATACATAGGGAAATTCAAGTCCCTTTGCGCTGTGAAGAGTCATCAACACAATACGGTTCTCCGATTCATCCATATTGTCCACGTCGGCCACCAGGGCAACTTCCTCCAGAAAGCCGTCCAGAGTCGGATTTTCCTCATTTTCACTGTAGCTGACCGCTTTGTTAATCAGCTCCTCGATATTTTGGAGACGTGTTTCCGACTCGATCTCGCCCTCCGACTCGATTTCCTTCTTGTATCCGGTATTCTCCAGCACTTCTTCGATCAGCTCCTTGATGCTCATCTCCGGAAGGCGTGCTTTAAAATCTTCCATCTGCTCTGTAAAAACACCGATCTTGTCAGCCGCCTTGCCAAGGGTCGGTATTCCCCTTACGCGCAGAAGGGCGTCATAAAAGCTCATCCCATTGGCAGACGCAAATATCGTCACCTTGCCGACAGAGGTGGCTCCGATCCCCCTCTTCGGAACATTGATGATACGCTGTACCGCCAGATCATCCTGCCCGTTGGCAATCGTCTTCAAATAGCAGAGAATATCTTTGATTTCTTTTCTCTGATAGAAGTTCACGCCGCCCACCAGACGATAGGGAATGCTGTACAGGATACATTTCTCCTCCAGCAGACGGGACTGGGCGTTTGTCCTGTAAAGCACGGCAAAGTCGGAATATTCCCTGCCTGTCTCTTCCTTTTCCCGTCGTATGTCTTTTACAATCGCCTCAGCCTCCTCATAGGCCGTATCAAACTGCAGGAACCGGACCAGATTCCCCTCGTCGTTGGCTGTCCAAAGCGTCTTATCCTTCCTGCCCCGGTTATTGCGTATCACTCCATTGGCTGCGTTCAGGATATTCTGGGTGGAACGGTAGTTCTGCTCCAGCTTAATTACCTTAGCCCCCGAAAATGCCTTCTCAAAGCTCAGGATATTCTCGATATTGGCGCCTCTGAATTTGTAAATGGACTGATCATCATCACCTACCACGCAGATATTCCGGTATTTTCCGGCCAGCAAATCGACGAGCTTGAACTGCACCATATTGGTATCCTGGTACTCGTCCACCATTATGTAACGGAAACGCTCCTGATAATAATTCAGCACATCCGGAACATTCTGGAACAACTCCACCGTTTTTACAATCAGGTCGTCAAAATCAAGGGCGTTATTCTTCTTTAACTCCTTCTGGTATTCCTTATAAATCTGGGCAACCTTCTTCTCCCGGAAATCGCCTCCGGCGTTCAGTTCAAATTCCTCCGGCGTGATCATATCGTCCTTCGCGGAAGAGATTCTGCTGAGAACCGCCCGCTCTTTAAACTGCTTTGTGTCAACATCCAGGCGCTTGAATATCTGCTTCATCAGGGTTCTCTGGTCATCCCCGTCATAAATCGTAAAATTAGTGCTGTATCCCAGGTACTCAATATGCCTGCGCAGGATCCGGACGCAGGAGGAATGGAACGTGCTGACCCAGATGCTCTCGGCGCCGAAGCCGACAATCTTGTCTACCCTCTCCCTCATCTCAGCCGCTGCCTTATTAGTAAAAGTGATAGCCATGATATTCCATGGGTTCACCTGTTTTTCTTCTATCAGGTACGCAATCCTGTGGGTCAGAACCCGGGTCTTGCCCGATCCTGCTCCCGCCAGTACGAGAAGCGGACCTTCCGTATGATATACCGCTTCCTGCTGCATCGGATTGAGTAATTCGTATTTGTTCATATTTTCTACCGCCTTTTATCTGATTCCATATTCAGGGTAACGTGAAATTTATTATAATATATTTTCCTGTGTATGTCACGAAAAACTCTTAGACAAAAAGCCTGTGCATTTATTCATACACTGAGTAGATATCCTTGATATATCATACCTCCGCCCGGTACCTCCAGACACCGTCCTCAAAATAACGGCTGACCTTCCCAAGCTTCTGCAGATGATCCGCATGAGCCATGCATTCCCCTACCGCAAACCACTTCTGGGCCGCCGGGAAATCCTCCCAACTGGCCGCCCGGATCTTCCACCGCATCTTTCCGGTCAGCTCATAAAGTGTCATATCCGGTTTTTCCTCGAGAAGTTTTATGACCTCCTCCAGCCGTTTTTCATGATGAAGCAGAAGCTGTTCAATCCTCTCCTCATAATTTCCCGTCTTTCTGTGCCCGGGGAGTGCAAAAACCACAGGGTACTTCTTTGCTTTTTTTAAGCTGTCCAGATAATCGCCCAGAGAGTCCTCCACGCCCAGCCATGATGTAATATTGGGAGAAATGTCAAACAGGATATGATCTCCTGTAAACATAAACCGGTGCTTCTCTTCCCAGAACATTGCATTGCCGGGCGTATGTCCCGGCACGGAAATCATCGTAAGACTGTATGGGCCGGCCTGGATCTTATCACCTTCACGCAGCGGGCAAAAGCGTCCGTCCAGCGCATCCAGCTTATAGCGGGACGCCGGATTAACCGCCTCTGTTACATTTAACAGTTCCTCAGGAAAACCGGCCTCCAAAAACTGGCGGTGACGGAGCAGGCTTCGCTGCGGAAGAAAACCCTCCTGTAATACCTTAAAATCCGTCTCACTGATATAAATCCGGCCGTCCGGGGCCGCCGCCTCCCTGGCAAGCCCGGTATGATCGGAGTGGAGGTGCGTGAGAAGCACATCGATCCGGCTTGTACTGCTGCCGGCTTCCGTTATACCTGCCATCAGCGCCTCCCGGCACTCCGGACGGCGGAATCCCGTATCAATCAGAAGATCCCGCTCCCCGCCCCGGATCAGATAGCTGTTCAGTTCCCTTAAAGGATTCTGGGGCAGCGTTACGCCCAGCCTGTATATATTATCTTTTACCTGTTCCACCACAGATTCTCCCATATCAGAATTCCTCCTCTGCGCCGTTTCGGTGCGCCATTGCCTTAAACAGCCAGAAACAAATGATAATGCCCAATACAATTGACAAATAATCGGCCGCAGGCTGCGCATAAATTACGCCGTCCAGTCCGAACATCCGATCCAGAATAAATACAAGAGGGATAAAAATCAGGCCCTGGCGACAGACCGTAAGTACCAATGACGGGAGCGCCTTTCCCATTCCCTGAATTGTGTTAATGCAGAGAAACAGAATGCCGATAAACGGGCCGGAAAGCTGAAGGGCAATGACCATCTGGATTCCATAGGCAATAACCTCGGTATCGTTTATAAATACCTGAATCAGCGTCCGGCGTGCAATCATCATGATAATCGTCAGCACCGTACCCATGATCACGGCGCAGATACCGGTAAATCGGAAGACCTGCATCAGCCGCTTTTTATTCCTGGCTCCGTAATTATAACCAATCAGCGGCTGGATGCCTGCGCAGAGGCCAATCTGCAGAAGCACCACCAGCATATTCGATTTCATCGCCACGCCCATGGCGGCTACCGGAGTGTCACCGTATCCAACCAGTGCCAGATTTAAAATAATATTGGCAAAGCTCATCAAAATGGTATTCAGGGATGCCGGGATACCGATCGAAGCCACACCGGATACGATCCGTTCCCCCATCTTAAAGTCCTTAAGCTTAATGGAGAGGGAAGATTTTTTCCTGAGGAAATAGACAAGATAAAAGGCGCTGGCCGCAATATTTCCGATGACGGTAGCGATCGCCGCGCCGGTTCCCCCCCAGCCCAGCCCCAGAATCATAACGGGATCCAGTACGATATTGACCACGGTTCCAATCAGATTTCCTATCATTGACTCCCGGGCTGCCCCCTCGCCCCGGAGAATGTTGCCGAAGGCAGTGGCAAAGATGATAAATGGGCCTCCGAAGGATATGTAGGTCAGATACTGTCTGGCATACTCAATTGTATTTGCGCTGGCTCCTATCAGCTTCAGAATCAAATCCATTCCGGCTATAAAGAGCGCCGCAACTATTATGCCCAGGCCGATAGAGCCGTAGCAGCAAAAGGACGACAGGTTTCTGGCACGGTCCATCCGCTTCTCTCCCAGCGCACGCGATATGGCGGAGCTTCCGCCGATCCCGAACAGGTTGCCCAGCGCCATGTAAATCATAAAGATCGGTGTAGCCAGCGAAACGGCCGCCACCTGAAGGGGATCTCCGGTCTGGCCGATAAAAAATGTGTCGGCCATGTTATAAATAACTACCACCAGCATGGAAATCATGGTGGGGACAGCCATGAGGGCCACCGCTTTGGGGACCGGCGCCTCCTCAAATAATTCTCTGTTTGTGTTCATGTAAATAATTCTCCTTTTTCATTGCCTGCAATAACTATTTCATATTGTGTTAAAATATGCGCCATATCATGGTCTACTTGATATTTTCTTCCAGCTTTCTTATCGTGCGCGTAAGCTGACTAAGCTCATCCCGGGAAATTCCAGACTGAAGCTCTGCCTCAAACCGGTTCAGGCGGTCTATCATCCTCTCCCGTGCCTCGGCTCCCTTTTCCGTCACTACCAGCTTCTTCATCCTGGCGTCATAGGAAACCGGCTCCCGGCGGATATATCCGTTGCGCTCCATCAGCTGCAGAGTCCGGCTGGCCGTAGAACGGCGGATTGAAAATTCCTTTTCAATGTCCCTCTGCATGATATCTCTCCCCTGCGACTGAATCAAAAAATGCAGAACCCAGTCCTGGTTCGCGGTCAGCGTCTCCCCTTCCTGGGCCGACATCTGATTGATTCTGCGGTAAATAAGATTAGATAATACACGGATTTCAAATCCGACATGGGTGTTAACTGTCATCTTTATTTCCTTCCTGAATGCTTTTTCCCTATATTTAAAAATATCAAGCTGGCTTCGGGAGCGGACGCCTGCCTCTTAAATTAATCTGAATCAGCTTTTCCGCTCCTGGCTTTGTCCAAAAATGTAAGCACACTAACATTCTAAACGAACATACATTCTTTGTCAACTCTGTTTTCCAAAAGAGCAGGTGAATTCCCTGTATTGCTTCCTCGATACAGCATCAGGGAAATGGCATGCGGACAGTAGCAAACGCCGCAGTGCGGACAGTAACAAAACTCTGACAACATTATAAAATAAACAGCTTTTAGGTCTTGTCATCTAGTATTCATTACTATATAATAAGATTTGAGGTGAATTTTATGAAAACGAATGAAGAACGACTGCAGGATCTGATGGCTTATCTGGACAGTGTGACCAGAATCAATCCGTCTGATATCCCCGCCATTGATTTATATATGGATCAGGTTACCACTTTCATGGATACACATTTATCTGCTTCCAAGCGGTTTGGTGAAGATAAGATTCTGACGAAAACCATGATTAATAACTATGCAAAGAATAACCTGCTTCCGCCGCCGGAGAAAAAGAAATATTCTAAAAACCATATATTGCTGTTGATTTTTATCTATTATTTTAAAAATGTACTATCTTTCAACGATATTGAGCAGCTTTTTTCTCCCATCAGCGAAAATCATTTTGCGGACGGTTCTAATCCTGAACTGGCAGAGCTGTACACGGAGATTTTTTCACTGGAACGTGAGCAACGCAAAAGACTGAAAGACGATGTAATGGCGAAATTTAAGGCAGCTTCTGGAACCTTCCAGGACGCTGAGGGTGACGATCAGGAATACCTTAGACTCTTTTCCTTCATCTGTGAGCTGGCATTCGACGTGTATCTGAAAAAACAGATGATAGAACTACTGGCCGAACAGCTGAGGCAGGAGAATCCGCCGAAGAAGAAAAAGTAACTCCGGTAAGCCCCCTTTTTTTGAAGGGAGGACAAATAAAACGATAAACTGCACGCTCCGCGCACAGGTCACCGTCATCAATCAAGCGGATTTTCTTAAAAGGCAAATCCGGCTATTGACATATCTGCTTTAACGCGGTAGAATCACTCTTAATTAAATAGCCAGCAACAACAAGCTTTGACGAGGAAAAGTATTCCGTCCCGTATCCTTTCAGAGAGCTGACGGCAGGTGCGAGTCAGCAGGAACACCGGAAGAAAATCACCTCTGAGCTTTCAGACTGAACAGCTTTACCAGTAAGACTGAACGGTTAACAGCCGTTATCCTGTTACACATTGACAGATGTGGACGAGTGGCCGTTTAACGGCAACAAGAGTGGTACCGCAGAGGATTATAACCTTTGTCTCTTAATAGAGACAGAGGTTTTTTTGTTGCAGGCGGAGAATCCCGCCCGCGGAATTCTTTCTTAATTCTTCTCTGCCCATTCCGACAAATTTGAAAGGGGATTTATTATGAACACATTGAAAAAACTCAGTAACTTCTTCGGCCAGAATATGGCTGTCATCGTCATCGCAGTAGCCGCCCTGGCCCTGTTTGCACCTCAGAGCGTAAGCTTTATCAAAACTTCCTACGTCAATACCCTGCTCGGCATTGTCATGTTTGGAATGGGCCTTACGCTGAAGCCGGGTGACTTTAAGGTGGTTTTTTCCCGTCCGAAAGACGTCATCATAGGATGTATCGCCCAGTTCACCGTGATGCCGCTGCTGGCTTTCGGACTGACTAAAGCTTTTAACCTCCCGCCGGAGCTTGCCATCGGCGTAATTCTGGTGGGAACCTGCCCCGGCGGCACTTCCTCCAATGTTATGACCTATCTCTCTAAAGGCGATGTGGCCCTGTCGGTCGGCATGACGGCTGTCTCCACTGTTCTCGCTCCCTTCCTTACCCCGGTTCTGACCTATGTCTATGCCGGAGCGAGAGTCGACGTCAATATGGCAAGTATGTTCCTGTCCATCGTCAAGGTTGTCATCGTGCCGATTGCCGCAGGTTTCATCATCAATCACTTTTTCTTTGCAGTCACCCGGCAGATTGTAGAAATTCTTCCGCTGATTTCCACCACAGCCATTGTTGCCATCGTCGCCGCCGTTGTATCGGCTAACGCATCAAAGATACTGACAAGCGGCCTGCTGATTGTCGCTGTGGTCATCTGCCATAACGTGCTGGGCTACCTGCTCGGTTTCTCGATCGGCAAAGCGCTTAAGCTGGACGGAAGCAAATGCCGGGCTATCTCCATTGAAGTCGGCATGCAGAACTCCGGCCTTGCAACCTCCCTGGCCGCCACCCACTTTGCCCAGTACCCTCTTGCCACGATTCCGGGCGCCGTGTTCAGTGTCTGGCACAATATTTCCGGCGCTGTGCTGGCTAACTTCTATGCGCGCTCAGCGGAAAAATCAGAAAGCAGCGCCGCTCGGTAGAAAATACAGCTGCCTGTTCCCTCCGTCTTTCCCGCATCCACATACTCCTTCAGACGGAAGGCTGTTCCCGCCGGCACAAACGCGGTACGGCTGTATAATACGGTAAACGCACGCAGTACGTGCCCTGTATCCGGTCAACGAAAAAGGATCACTGCTTTTCCCTAAAAGCCGTGATCCTTTTTCGCTCATTTTTACATTTATATAATTGTTACGCTTCGTTGTCCTCCGCAGCCTGATCCTCCAGCCGCTTGAATACCATATCATAACCGTCATTTCCATAATTGAGAGAACGGTTTACACGGCTGATTGTTGCTGTAGATGCCCCGGTCTTATCGGCAATTTCCAGATAAGTCCTCTTTTCTCTGAGCATCTTGGCCACTTCATAGCGTTGCGAGAAAGACAGCAGCTCATTGACTGTGCAGACATCCTCAAAAAAGCTGTAGCACTCTTCCGTACTCTTAAGGGTCAGAATCGCCTGAAATAAATGGTCAACCGCTTCTGTCTTGAGTTTTTTATTCATGTAAAAGCACCTCTTCATTATATATTTTTGCTTTCCGTAAACCACCAGTACCTTACAATTTTAACATACTAAAGTCGTAAAGTCCATATATTTATTGATTTATTTTTACCTGTTCGTCAGTGGAGCATGAATTTCTCCACAACATGGGCAATTCCGTCGTCGTTATTGGACATGGTAATATAATCGGCCGCTTTCCTCACCGGAAGCACCGCATTTTCCATCGCGACGCCGAGACCTGCAAATTTGATCATCGTCAAATCATTATAGCCGTCCCCACAGGCAATCATACGCTCCTTGTCAAGTCCCAGTATCTCTAAAAGCCTGGCCAGTGACTGGGCCTTATCGATGCCTCTGGGCAGTATCTCAAGGAAAAACGGTTCCGAACGGTAAATGCTGAAATTCTTCCCCATAGCCGCTTTTACCCTCGGCTCAACCATGGCAAGATAATCACCGTCATCCATCATCAGAAATTTGGGAACCGGATACGTCACATAAGACTTCAAATCATCAATCTGGCGGACCTCCATGCTGTTAATCTTATTTTCCAGCTTGGAATAGGGACTTTCAGCGTCATTTGTTATGAGAGTGTGGCCGTCGTAGGTGAGTATGGTCACCCGCTCTTCCTCTGCCAGCCCGATAATCTTTGCATTCGCTTCCACCGGCAGAAGACGGCTGAATACTACTTCCCCTGTCCGGCAGTTCGTAATCATTCCTCCGTTAAATGAAAGAATATAACTTCCATATTTCTCCAGCTTAAGCTCCCGCGCCAGGGGCATCACCCCGTCGGTCGGACGGCCCGAGGCCAGGACAATCTTCTTTCCCCGCTCCTGAATCTCCATCAGAGCCTTTTTAGTCTTCGGTGTAATTACCTTATCACGGTTTGTAAGCGTTCCGTCCAAATCCAGAACGATAATTTCATAATTCTCCATCCGTCTGTCATTCTCCCGCATTCCTGCAAATTAATTAAACTCCCGGCATTCTGCTATTCTTCCCCAGCCGCTATTATAAAGGAAGTAACGGGAAAATTCAATTAAAACAATCCTGTTTCCATAAAACACGGGGAAAACAGGCACCAACCCACAGTTTTTCCAATATCCTAAATCATATAGACATAATCCACAGGAGAGTATTATGAAAAAATTTGTTTCAGTTTTTCTGACAGCCGCCATGGCGGCCGCCTCCCTTACCGGCTGTCAGAGCGGGGGCTCCTCCGATGCCCTTACCCCGGTTACATTAAATGAAGTGGCCCACTCCATTTTCTATGCTCCCCAGTATGCTGCCATCGAACTGGGATATTTTAAAGACGAAGGGATCGATCTTACGCTGGTTAACGGCGCCGGGGCCGACAAAGTTATGACCGCACTGATTTCAGGCGATGCCGACATCGGTTTCATGGGTTCGGAAGCCAGCATCTATGTGTATCAGGAAGGCTCCGACGATTACGCCGTAAACTTCGCCCAGCTCACTCAGCGGGCCGGCAACTTCCTCGTCGGAAGAACTGCCCAGGAAAACTTCTCCTGGCAGGATTTGAAGGGTAAGAAAGTGTTGGGCGGCCGCGCAGGCGGTATGCCGGAAATGATCTTCGAATACATCTTAAAAAAGAACGGCATTGACCCGAAAACCGATCTGACCATCGACCAGAGCATCAATTTCGGCTTAACCGCAGCCGCATTCACCAGCAACGACGCTGATTACACTGTGGAATTTGAACCATTTGCCACAGGGCTTGAAAAAGAAGGCAGCGGAACGGTAGTGGCCTCTCTGGGCGTTGATTCCGGATATGTTCCCTATACTGCCTACAGTGCAAAAAAGAGCTATCTGGAAAAAAATCCTGAAATAATCCAGAAATTCACCAATGCCATCCAGCGCGGACTTGAGTACGTGAACACACATTCCGCAGAGGAAATTGCAGAGACAATAAAACCGCAGTTTAAGGAAACCGACACTGCCACGATTGCAACGATTATAGAACGCTACAAGGAGCAGGACACCTGGAAAAACGATACGGTTTTCGAGAAGGAAAGCTTCGAACTTCTGGAAAACATCCTGGAAGAAGCAGGAGAACTGAAAGAGCGCGTTCCTTATGAGGATCTTGTTACAACCGCCTTCTCAGAGGAAGCGGCAAAATAAACCGTCATCCAGCTGCTTTCATCTGTTTTCCAACAGTAAATGCCGCAAAGGCCCTAACGGAATGTTTCACTCCGGTTACAGGGCCTTTGCGGCATATTTTTGAGGACGGCGGCCTGCGCCACTTTCTTTTACTCGTATACCACCATTTTTCCTAGCGATTCTTCCAAATTAATTACAGCCACGATTTTATCTTCCCCTTCAAATATCTTCCCGACCGTCAGCACACTGCTGTTCTTGTCAGGCAATTCTCCTTCCACCTGCCTGTCTGAAAAGACATTCAGAATCTGCGGCTCCGTCTCAATCAGAAAACCGCATTCCAGTCCGGCTGCCTTTGTGACCAGGATTAATGCCTGCATCACATTATCTTTATCCTGAAGAGGAGCAAGACCGCCGGCGCGCCTCAATGAGACAATGGGGATGATATTTCCCTTCCAGTTGCATACGCCTTCATAATATTCAGGCAGACAGGGAACCTTTGTAACGCGCAAATCGCGGACCAGTTCTTTAACGTTATCCAGTTCAAAGCCAAAACAGAAGCTCCCCATATCAATTCCCATAAATTCCAATTTATCCCGGCGGCTCTCCTCCTGCCTGGATTCTTCATCAAAAAAGAGTTCACTGTCAAAACCGGACGTCTTTTCGTCCATACTGCTTCCATCACTCATACGTCTTCATACCTCCTGCCATCCGGATCAAATCTTCGATATCAAGCTGCATGCAGATTGAGCCGTCGCCGAGAATGCTGCACCCCGAAATTCCCGTATAATATCTGAAATGGGGGCCAAACAGAGGCGGAAGAGGTTTTTCCACAAGGCTCACCTGATCTAATACTTTATCAGCGAGGATACAGGCCTCCCGTGTACTTCCCCTCACATAGGCCATTACCCTGCGTCCCGTCTTTTTCCCGTCCTCCATCTCATAAAAACGGCGCAGGGATATGACGGGAATATAGCGTCCCTCATGAAGCCAGAATTCTTTCCCTCCCTGCAGAATCCGTTCTGCCTCCCTGGGGGGATACGGAAAAAACTGTATTACCTGATGGGCCGGAAGGGCAAAATAGTTTTCCCCGGCCAGCAGCCGGATACTGTCAATTATCGTCAGAGTCAGAGGAAGATGGAGGGTAAACCGGCTTCCCTCTCCCTTTTTACTTTCCAGATGCAGATGTCCGCCGAACTGTTCGACCATCTGCCGGACAACGTCAAGGCCAACGCCTCTTCCCGAATATTCGTTTGCCGATTCCCTGGTTGAAAAACCAGGCAGCAGGCACAGTTCCAGCAGTTCTGTCTCGGTATACTCATCTTCATTTCCGGTAAAAAGCTTCTTATCTCTGGCTTTCTGTAAAACCTTATCCGTATCAATTCCGCAGCCGTCATCCTCCACAGATATCTGTATCTCTCCGCCGGTATTTTCGAAGTTCAGGCATATCCGGCCGGTTCTGTTCTTTCCCGCCGTCTCCCGCTCAGAAGGAGTCTCAATTCCATGGTCTATCGCATTGCGTATCAGATGAAGCAGCGGCTCAAGAATATTGTCTGCAATCTTCTTATCCACCTCCACCTCCTGGCCGGTCACCGAAAAAGATATTTCTTTTCCTTCCTTCCGGCTCATGTCCCTCACGATACGGTTAATCTGAGGGACAACACCGGAAAACGGCACCATGCGTATCGATATTACAAGTTCTTCCAGATCCTTTAACAGGCGTTCCAGCTGGCGTCCCGTATTTTCATCTTTCACGCTCTTCCCGCCGTTATGCGCAGCAGCCGCCTGAGCAGCTATCATCAGTTCCCCTGTGAGATTCTGCAATTCATCGAGGCGTTCGACCTTCACATAAATAAAGTCACTGCCTGCCTGCGCCGGCTGCTGCTCTTTTTCATTCTTTTGGTGCGGTAATTCACCGGCCGTACCAACCGATTCCACAAAGAGGGATTGTCTCAGTTTTTCGAAAACACGGTCCGGGTCCTCCGACTGAAAACGGATGAAAAAGCCGTTTTCCCTGATATACTCCGACGTCTTTGGCTCTGTCTCCACATGCTCCGGATAGGTCTGTATTTCGCTGCATTCTTCCGCAATCTGGCGCACCGTCATATAGGCGCGCATATTTTCCATCCTGCAGTCCTTTTCAAACTTCACGCGGACAACAAAGGTCTTATTCTCTTTTGCCCTTGCAACAAGCTCATCTATCTTTTTATCGAAACCGACCGGCTCCAGGGGCTGATACGTCTCCTGATTCATCCGGGCCAGTTCACTTCGGATGAAATCACCGGCGTCAAAAATCAAATCAAAGGTTTCCTGCTCAAGGCCTCTGAGTCTGGACGGATTCTCCCTGAACGCGTCGAAGACATCCTCCAGCCGGTGCGCCAGAACCGACAGCGCCGTCAGTCCCATCATGGCCGACGAGCTCTTTATCGTGTGCATGACCCGGAAGATTCCATTGATATGCTCCTTCGAAAGAGACTTCTCCTTCTCCGCATTTAACAGGATTTCATCCGCCTGTTCAAGGAGCTGGTTCGTCTCGAGAAGATATATATCCAGCATATCTTCCATATCCGCATCAAAATATCCCATCGGCATCACTCTCCTGTTTCATTCTCTGACCCATACATTACAACCCGGTTCTTGCCGGAAGTCTTCCCCAGATACAGCGCCTTATCGGCACAGACTATGTTCTCGTCAAAAGACTTCTGCTTATCGTACATCTCAACTCCCAGAGTTACCGTGCAGGAAAAATCCACATCGCCGCACATAAAAGGAAAGGCGGATATCTCTCTGCGGATTTCTTCACAGATTTCAAGCACCCCGCGTTTCGTGACAGCCATCAGTACGAGAAGAAATTCTTCTCCGCCCCAGCGTATCACCTTATGCCTTCTGCAAATACTTTCCATGATATTGGCTATACCGACAAGGACCATATCTCCTACCGAATGGCCATAGGTGTCATTAATGTGTTTAAAGTTATCCACATCCGCCATCACCAGGGCGTCCTCCCGACCCTCTTCCATTAAATCCTGAGCCAGCTTTTCCACCACAAAACGGCGGTTGTAAAGGCTTGTAAGTTCATCCCTGAATACTGCCCTGTTCAGCTTTTCCATATTAGCCCGGAGCGTTTCATTCATGGAACGCAGCTCATCTTTTTCCTGTTTATCGTGAAGATGCGCCTTGACTCTGGATCTCAGTTCCTCAGGAAGAAACGGTTTTTTTATGTAATCACAGGCCCCCAGAGAAAACCCCTTGAGAATGTCTTGTTCGCTGTCCATCGACGTGATAAATATAACCGGCGTTTGGCTTTTTTCGTGCTCCCTGATTTTATGAAAGAGTTCATATCCCTCCATATCGGGAAGTATGACATCCAGCAATATCAAATCAGGCTGCAGCTCTTCCAGCTTCTCGAGCGCAGTTTTAGCCGTATAGGCCTTATGGATCTCCAGCTCATCACTTTTTAATACCTTCTCAATCTGTTGGCAAATCAGCAAACTGTCATCAATTGCTAAAATTGTCTGCCTGCTTTTCATATGCTTCTCTCCTTCCATTCGGACATCTTTCCCGTCAAATCACATATATTCCATATTTGACTGATTTCACCGTGACCTCTCCGGTTTCCGAATTTAAAATTACGGTTCTTCCGTAGTCCTTTCCCGTATCCTCCGCGATAATCCTGATGCCCAAAAGCTTCAGCGCCTCCCTGACTGCAGTGACGTTACGGGCTCCGATTCCTTCTGAAGTGTTGGAGGTCGTAAACATTCTGGCTCCGCCGGCCAGCTTTGCCGTTATGTATTCCCGGCCGGCCCCGCACGCCGTCATTGCTCTGAGAAGCTCTTCACAGCCTCTGTCTGCGAATTTATAGGGATTCTGCCGGTCGATTGCATCCTCCTGATGCGGCAGCAGAATATGTGCCATACCCGCAATATAATTCTTTCTGTCAAACAGACAGATACTGACGCAGGAGCCGAGCGCATACGTGATCAGCTCCCTTGGCCGTTTTGCGACGCCGGCTTGGGCTATTCCAACTATAACCGGACTATTTTTCATATTCCTCTCCCAACGCCCTGAAAATCTGCTCAAGAGACTCTATCTCCGGCAGAAACAGAACGTGACTGATTACGGATAAATCCCCAAAGTGATATTTGTCTTCAATCAGAAGCAGTTCATCACTGATATTGGCAAAATGAATCATCGGAACACTTAAAATAGCGCCTATCATATCAACACAGGTATCCGGCACTGAGACATCAACCTTTATGTCCAGCATCCTCGTCAGCGCATTGATATAAGAACAGCACATGATATTGCCTATCTCACTGACTGCCGACATACTCATCGGATCCAGGCAGGTGATATCCTCCATCTCCATTCCCAGCAATCCCTCCAGCATGACCTTCAGAAAAGGCGCGCTGCTTAAAAACATAAAGATTCCGCGGATATCGCCCGTGATTTCCAGCAATACTCCGACCCTGACCTCTTCAATCCCGCCAAGCATCCCGGGTACCTCATTAAATTCCATTATCCTCACATCCGGGCATTCCATATCAATCGGCCGGTCCAGCATTTGGGACAGGGAGGTTACCGCATTGCCGGTGCCTATGTTTCCAATCTCCATCAGGATGCCGCGGGCATTTTCGTTTAACTCCGAATATCTATTCATTTGTTTCCCTCCGCTCCGGCTGGTTTTTCAGATGGAAAGGCCCTCCTGACTGCTGCGGTAATCTGTTCCGGTTTGAAAGGCTTGACAATAAAATCGGATGCACCGCTGTCGAGCGCTTCCCTGATCATTGACTCCTGCCCGATTGCCGAACACATAATAACAAATGCCATCGGATCTCTCTTTTTCAATTCCTTCAACACCTCTATCCCATTCATGCCGGGCATGGAAATATCAAGCAGCACCAGACCCGGGCGGTATTCCTGATAAAGCTTAAGGGCCTGCGCTCCGTCCGGCGCCTCCAATACCCGAAAGCCGTTCTCTCCCGCTATCACCTTTTTCAGCATGGAGCGCATAAAAGCCGCATCATCCACGATTAATACCCATTTTTCTCCACTCATGATAATTCAAATTCCTCCACCAGTTTTTTCAGAATCTGAGCCTGCGCCGACAGCTCCTCGCTGGCCGCGGCGCTCTCCTCAGCGGTTGCGGAGTTTCCCTGCACAATTGCAATGACCTGCTCTATGCCCTCCCTGATTTGAAGCACCGAATCCGCCTGATGCACGGAGGATTCGGAAATCCGGCCAATCATTGCCATGATTTCACCGGTACCCTCCACAATCTTTTCCAGGGTGTCCGCTGCATTCTTTGCTGCGCCTGTTCCCCTGTCCACCTTCTCTCCTGTCTGCTGCGCAAGCTCCGCCATCATACCGGAAGCTTCCGCGGTCTTTGCCGCAAGACTGCGGATCTCTGAAGCCACAACTGAAAAGCCGCGGCCCACTTCGCCAGCCCTGGCGGCCTCCACCGAGGCATTCAATGAAAGCAGATTGGTCTGAAAAGCAATATCCTCAATCTCTTCCACAATTCTTCCGATATTTTTTGAATTTTCCCGGATATCTGCAATGGCCCGCATCATATTATCCATCTGCCGATCCCCGCAGGCCACTATAGCGTTGACTTCCTCAACCTTCCCACTGGCTCTCACGGAATCGTCCGCATTATTTTTGACCTTGTCGGAGATTTCATTGATGCTTGCGGCCAGCTCCTGCATTACGGCTGCCTGCTCCACAGAGCCCTGGGACAGCATCTGAGCGCCTCCGCTCACCTGTTCGGAACCGTCGGCCACCTGCTCCGCCGTGTTGGAAATCTGCAGTATGGCTCTGTTAAGCAGGCCCGTAATCTTATCCATAGCCTGCCCGATTGCCATAAAGTCTCCCCTGTAGTCAATCTTTGAATGGTAGGTAAGCCGGCCGTTTCCTATGGCGTATAAACCGCTTTCCATCTCAGAAACATAGGTCTTGAGGCAGTCAAGGGTATCCCTGACGCTGCCGGCCAAAGCCCCGATTTCATTCTCCGAACGGTACGAGATCTCTGCTTCCAGATTGCCTTTCGCCATCTCTTCAGCCGCCGCCTGCAGTTCTCTGAGAGGCACCGTAATTCCGCGTGTGATTTTTATCCACAGGAATATGGTGATAAAGAGAACAACGGCGGCGAGGGCAATTACAGACGCATACATCCGTCTTTTTACCATATAGCCGTTGTTAAGATAACTCTCGGCGCGCTCCAGCGATTTATCGGCAATTTTCTGAAGAGTCTCTCTCTCAACCTTTGTATTCGGTTCATACCAGCTGTTATATAGTTCCAGGGCCTCCTCATACCGGTTTAATTCACACAGCTCGATTGCCGTATTCCTGGCCGGCTCGACCTTTGCCATCTGCTCCTTCAGACTGTTAAGCAATTCGTCGCTTTCCAGATTTTTTTCAAGAAATGCAAACCCCTCAACAAGAGTGTTTTCCATCTCCCTTGCCTCGGCAATTTTTTCTTCCTTTTCCCTGTCCGTAACGCCGGTGGCAACATCCAGTATACATCTTCCGATTCCCTGAACGGATGCCTTCATATCCAGAGCCGTATAAGAGACTGCAAATGCCTTCTGATAAAATACATCAAGTGCATTCGATGTCTTAGCTATCCCCAGCAGTGAGGCCGTAACCGTAATGATATACAGAAAAATGATAGCTCCGTAGGAAATCAGCAATTTCCTTCCGATTTTCAAATCCTTAAACTTCTTTCCCATGTCTCCCCTTCTGCCTGAGCTATATCAAGTACTTTGCATGATTTACCGTTTCAATCTCAAGCTTACCGTCATCTGTATAAAAATATATGCTTCTTCCGTAATTTTCTCCTGTGTCCTCTGAAATCACGGGGATGTTCAGTTCCTGGAGCTTCTGCCTGGCACAGTCAACATTTTCCCGGCCAATCTCCCGATATTTCTCACGGGCCGCAAAGCTGAATATTCTGGCTCCTCCGGCAAGCTTTGCCCGGAGATCGTAAGCATCGGCGCCCTTTGCCATCATTGCATCATATAAAGCCACAATAGAAGTATCCACGTACCGGAGCTCCTGCCCGGCCGCTTCTTTCTCCGGCACCCGGGGCAGAAGCGTATGCACCATGCCTCCTATATGCCGGTTCACATCATACATGCAGACCGCCAGGCTGGAACCCAGAGCAAGGGATGCCAGCACGGTATTCTCCTCTGATACAGCCAGCTGAACCGGTCTGATTAATATCTGTTTCAAAGCTCCACCTCCAATACCTCCAGCAGCTTCCCTGCGGATTCCTTATCAAGCATAACGAGAATGTGGCTGTCGTCCGCCCCGTTAACGCTGAACCGGTTCCCTATGCACAGCACACCGCCATAATTCCCGGCCGTGCCAATCAATTCTGTTATAATAGCTCCAACCATATCCATCGAAACTGCCGCTTCCGAAATGTCAATCCGGCAGCCCGAGCAGGCCGACAGCGCCGTAAGGTAAGATGAGGCCGTTATATTGGCCACTTCTTTCAATATATCGAGATGACGGCCGTCCAGTTCACAGCTCCCCGGCTCCCGCTCCAGGACTCCTCCCAGAATTGTGTTTACCATTTCATTTTTATAGACCTGAAGAATCATTCCCCCGATACTTCCGCAAAACGGTATCAGTACGGCAGCCACATTTTCACCGGCGTAGCCGAACCAGGAGGAAAGGCCGTCGTATCCGCCTGCGTTTACGACGGACGGCGAATAGTTCACCTCTGCACCTATAATATGGGACAGCGAGGCCATGCTGGCCCCTGTTCCGATATTTCCCATTTCACAGAAGATATCATTTACTTGTGCCTGCTGCACATTTTTTTTATTCCGGTACATTTTATAAACTCGCTTCCACTAATTTTAAGAGCGCCTCTTCTTTGAATGGTTTCACTATGAAATCCCTGGCCCCCCGCTGGATCGCCCGGGCAATAACGGACTCCTGGCCTATCGCAGAGCACATCAGCACCCTGGCTTCCGGATCCTCCGTCAGAATGTCGTCCAGCACCTCAAGTCCTGAGCGTTCCGGCATTGTAATGTCCAGAAAAACCAGCTCCGGTCTTTCCGATTTATAAAGCTCCAGCGCCGCTTTTCCATTTTCCGCCTCTATAATCTTGTCATAGCCCCCATTAATAAGCGCCTTCTTAATCAGCCTTCTCATAAATGCCGCATCATCCACTATCATTATTGCAGGTTTCATCTAATTCTACCTCCTGATTTTATTTCTCATCCGTATACAAAACCCGTTTATCTCATCTGCCATGGCCCCAATCGGAAGCTGTTTGTCCGCGCCGCCCAGAAGCAGGGCTGCGGACGGCATATTATATATCTCACTGGTCTCTCTGTTCTGCACCACAGTGAAGGCGCCCGCTTTTTTCATATCGGACAGGCCTCTTGCGCCGTCTGACCCCATCCCGGTGAGAATAATCCCCATCGCATTTTCTGCCGCCGCCCGGGCAATGGAAGAGAAAAGGTAATCAACAGAAGGCGCAAATCCATTCACTTTTTCCCCCGGCGCATTTTTCAGAATATACCCGGCTCCGCTTTTGGAAACGCTCATCTGGCAGCCGTCAGAGGCCAGATAAACCGTCCCGTCCCGCACCGCTTCTCCGGTTCTGGCTTCTTTTACGTCCAGCCCCGTATGAAGGGCCAGATATTGGGCAAACGGACCTGAAAAGCCTCTGCTCAGATGCTGTACAAGCAATATCCCGCAGGTATCCGCCGGAAGAGCCTTCAATATCTGCAAAACAGCCTTCGGGCCGCCGGCCGAACAGCCGATCCCCACTAAAAAGCGGCTGTTACAGGACGGCTCCGGCTCTGCAGTATATATTCTTTTTCCGGTTCTGCCGACCTTTATTCTTATAATCAGTTCTCTGGAAAATAATTTTCTTCCGCTGTCCGTATCCATGGACATCATCCGGACAAACTCGCAGCCGCTGTTTACCGCAGCGCTTCCCAGCGTTTTTTCTCCCCAGACACCGATTATCTGCACCGACTGTTTTACAGAAGCAGGCACAGAGGAATATTCGCGCACAAAAAACAATTCCGTCTCACAGGCCAATATCAGCGCATCATATTCTCTTAAATGTTGTTTTCCGCTGTTTAAAGTCCCCGGGCCGACCGTCTTAGCCGTTATGCCGTCCCATTTCAGCGCTTCCAGGACAGCCTCCTTAAGGCGGAGATTCTCCGCGTCAACCGCGACTCTTATTTTTTTCATAATCGCTATCCTTTATTTTCTGTAAACAGCCGGGCACACATATTCAAACAGCTCATGGTTTCGCGGAAGCAGCTCCGTATGCCCTACAAATAGATACCCCTCCGGCTTCAGTGCCCGGTATAAATTTTCAACCAGCTTTTTACGGGATTCCTCATCAAAATAAATCATAACATTGCGGCACAGAATCAAATCGTATCTGCCAATCCCCGCATTGGGCTTCATCAGGTTCATCGTCTGGAACCTGACTTTCTCCCGGAGTGCGGCATGAATGGCAAAGTTTTCCCCATTACCGTCTTTTTTACAGTATTTTTTCTGCCAGCGGGCCGGGATATTTTCCAGTTCTTTGACCGGATAGCTGCCTTCCCTCGCTTTTCTTACCGCCTTCTCCGAGAGATCGGTTCCCAGGATTTCAAAATCCGGGAGCCAGCCGCCCCGGTCGGTATAATCCTGTAAAAGCATTGCCAGCGTATAGCACTCCTCCCCGCTGGAACAGCCTGCCGACCAGATTCTGTATACAAAGCGGCCCGGTTCCGGCTTTACTTCGGGAAGGATTTTCTTCTCCAGAAATTCAAAATGCTTTGGCTCCCTAAAAAAGTAGGTGTAATTCGTCGTAAGCCGGTTTAGCAGAATCGTTCTCAGCCTGCCGCTCCTGTCCGCCTCCATCAGTTCCATATACTGTTTCAGAGAGGATATCCCATGTTTCTCCAGTTCCGGACTCATCCGGCACTCGGCTATCGTCCGTTTCTTAGAAAGATCAATCCCATACTGCTTTCCCATATACTGTTTCAGAAGCTCAAACTCCCTATTCGTAAACCGTATCAAGCCGATCACCTCCGGACAGACTGTCTGCCAGCAGCCCGTAAAGGCCTCCGTCTTCCCTGCAAATCAACACCGCACACCCGTAGGAAGATTTCCGCTGTGCCCCCTGCGGATACCGGACGGCGATCAGTCTGTTATGGAAATAAACCATACCGGCTACATCCTCCGGCGCTCCCGGCACGGCAATAATCTCCGGCCTCGACAGAATCATTCCAACCTGCTCCATCGGCACCCGTGCATATCCGTCTCCGCAATATAATTCCAAATATCCGTTTTTCGTTTCCTCTGCCATTTTCCCTAACATCCCTCATAATTTCCATACATCTGCGGTAAATAGTCTTCGATGGGAGCCGGCCGGCCGTACCGGTATCCCTGCGCCAAATCGCAGCCGATTTCTTTTAAGAACAATTCGTGTTCCATTGTCTCAATGCCTTCCGATATTACCTGGATATCAAGCTGCTTCGCCATATGGATTACATTGGAAATAATAACTTTCTCCCGTCTGCTCAGATCTTTTCTGAAAAACTCCATATCCAATTTTATAATATCAACCGGAAGATCCTTTAACAGGCTGAGAGAAGAATAACCGGTGCCAAAGTCATCCATTGTCAATATAAAGCCCTGCTCCTTAATTTTCCTGGCCATCCCCAGAATGCGCTTCGGCTCATGCAGAAATGCACTTTCGGTAATTTCAAGCTCAAGATACTTTTCGGGAATGCCGTGTTTTTCAGTAAGCGTTGTAAGCCCATCCATGAAATTATCCTTGATGATGTGGAGCCTGGATATGTTGACCGCTATTGGAAATGGTTCCTTCCCCTCATCTATCCAGCTTCTTATCTGCTCACAGACACGTTCCAGGACATAGAGGTCCAGCTCCGTAATAAATCCGTTTTTTTCAAAAAGAGGAATAAAATCGTTGGGAGGTATAATTTCACCTTCCTCCGTCTTCCATCGGACCAGAGCCTCCAGACCGATAATTTTATGCTGAGAGAGACTGATTTTAGGCTGGTAATAAACAAGAAATTCTTTACGTTCCAGCGCCCCCTTCATCCTCAGGCTCATTTTGCGCTCCTTGGCATATTCCAGTTCCGCCTCTTTGTTATAAAAGTTATAGGCGCTTTTATGATAATCTTTCTGTGCCTTCCTTGCCATGTTGGCGTGATCCGCGAGAACAGACATATCCTTGTCTCCCGGTTCCACCAGGCAGATTCCCATGACACAGCTTAAATTAAAGTCCAGTTTTTCATCTGCCGTTATCTGCTCGACACGCCGTATCAACTGCTCCAGCCTGTGCAGCAGACCGTTCATTGTCTGATATTCCAGAAGCAGAATGAATTTGTCGGCTTCAATCCTCGCAAAGCACTCATTTCCTCCGGTAAAGCTGTTCAGCAAAAGACTGATATGAATCAAAATCGTATTGCCTGTCTCGAAACCGTAACCGGCATTAATCACTCTGAAATTTTTAATATCCATTGTCACCACAGCCTGCAGCAGTGAGCTGCCTTGCAGCCTTCTGCTCCCCTCGTCCAGAAAACGGCTGTAATTCCATGCCTCGGTCAAACGGTCATAATCCATCATGATTTTTGTAAAGCGCTGGAAACGCAGCTGCATAATCTGCGACGCTATGACTCTCCCGGCCAGATAAAACGTCATTATCTCACGCTGCGACCAGATTCTCTCCTTTATGCTGTCGTTTATGCTGATATAGCCAACCACAACGCCTGACTCCATAATCGGACACTGAAGCAGAGCCTTGCTGTTTCTCAGCTTCTGGCGCTCGGCGCTGATAGGATTCAGCCGTTCCAGCTCCTGTATTCTGTTGCATACAAGGACTTTCTGATGTCCGAACAGCTCCAGATACCGCTCTCCCACCAGACTCGGAATTACTCTGAGGTTGTTATTATTTACGCAGGGTGTAAAGGAACGCCAGTCAAACGTGACTTCAAATCCCTTCCCTCCCGATTTTCGTTCTACAATATAGCTCTCTCCGGCCCCAAAATAACGGCATATTTTTTCAAGTCCGCGGTTCACCGACGCTTCACAATCCATACCGCAATCAGACAAATCCATCATTTCACGGACAAATTCCATGTCCGCCATTCTACTGTCCGGCTCGTATTCCCTTATCGGCCCAAAGGCCCAGCCGCTCTCTTCTTCACTCCCCCCGTCTCCCGGCTTCATCAGATAAAAGCAGCTTTTTTCTTTTTTCGCACGAAACAGACCTGCTTTGGCCTCATTCAACAGGCTTTCATAGGTCTGTCCCTCACCATTGGACACTGCCCCGCCGGCAGCAAATGAAAATCCGCCGTCACGGAGTGCTTCTTTTTTAACAGTGTCAATTAAATTATATAACACGTCTTTACTTCGGCATCCCAGCAAAAACACAAGAAAACAGGCGTCGCCAATCCTTGCCACCGTATCCGTCCTCTTCAGCGTGTCCTGTAAAAAGAAGGACATTCTTTTCAGTACGCCATCCTCTGCCCTCTGTTCTCCATCTGCAATTCCGCTCTCATTTACCCCGGTAAATTCGATCAAAAGAAGAGCATCGCCTCCCCACCGGGTCCTTCCGAGCAGATAACGGCCGATTATATCCTCCGCCGCTTGTGCGGACCATGCTCTGGTCAATGCATCCAGACTGTCTTTTCTCTCCACTGCCATTATTCAATACCTCTCTGCCGTAAAAATATGTCTGGTTTTACGATAAACGCCCAGGAAGCCAGTTCCTCCACATAGGCGGCTTTTAACAGACAGGAATTATCCGTACCTATGGCTTCTCCGGGGATGTCCTTCTGCCGGCCCTGAGAAACCGTATAAATCCCCCTGACCTCATCGGCCGAAAAGCCCTGGTCTTCCTCCGTTCCGTTCAGCAGGACAATATACCTGCCGCAAGCGGCCCGTTCCCTGTCAGAGAAGCGGCAAAAGCCGGTGAGTCTGACCTCACTCCCATTGTAATAAACAGGCCCTTCTCCGTTATTGCCCGGAATGATATGCTTCACCAGCTCCAGGGGAATCAAAAAAAGAGCGGCTTCGATTTCAAAACACAAAAATGTTTCTTCCATAAAGCCCCTCCTTTTCCTTGTTTCTTAATTATTTTAATCGGAATGCACTGATCAGGTTCTTAAGCGTCTCCGCTTGCCCGGACAGTTCCTCACTGGCGGCAGCGCTTTCCTCCGCTGTGGCGGAATTATTCTGTACTACGCCTGCAATCTGGCTGATATTTTGTGTGAGCTGCTCTACCGACTCGGACTGTTCCGACGATGCTGCAGATATATTCTCCACTGCCGCTACAATTTCTTTTACACCGATCACCACATTCTGCAGGGAGTCCGCCGTCTCATTCGCTATCATAAGCCCGTTCTCAACTGCACTCAGAGATTCGCTGATCAGAGCCGACGTGCTCCTGGTGGCTTCTTTACTCTTCGCGGAAAGCTGCTGTACTTCGTCCGCAATCACGGCAAAGCCTTTTCCGCTGACTCCCGCCCGGGCTGCCTCCACCTTGGCATTCAGCGCAAGAATATTAGTCTGGAAGGCAATCTCTTCTATTGTATCGATAATCTTCTTTATCTGTTCCGAACTGCTGCTGATATCGTCCATGGCGGAAAGCATCTTTTTCATTCTTTCATTGCTCTCCTCCATCTCATGGCCCACCACACCTGCTTTTTTATTTGCATTAGAGGCATCATAGGCATTGCTGCCTATTTTTTCCGCAAGCCGGCCGATTGTATCAGCAAGTGTCTCCACCGTCAACGCCTGCTCTGATGAACCTGCCGCCAGCTCCTGCGCTCCGTAAGAGACCTGCTCCGAACCTCCTGCTACCTGATCCGCCGAACTGTTGATCTGCTTTATCGTATCACTTAAATCTGTTGTCATCTGCCGGATTGAATCCAGCAGCGGCCGGAACTCTCCTACGTATTCGCTCTCATTGCGGGTGTCTATGGCAAAATTGCTTTCCGATATCTGCTTCAAAAGATACGTCAAATCATTAATTACGAAGGTGATACGTGCAATCGTAATCCGCATACTGTCGGCAAGGCCTCCCAGCTCATCGCCGGAGTTATATGTAATTGACACGTCATGCATCTTTCCTGACGCCAGCCATTCGGCCGCCTGCTCCAGCTCGGATATGGGACGGGTGATGCTTCTTGTGATATACAGGGCAAAACCGACGCTGATGCCGATGCTCAGCACCGTCAGCACCGCCAGCGAGACAATCGAATTTGTCCTGGCCTGGCGCACCGCATTAATCAGTTCAATCCCCTTATTGTTTGAGGAGGTGATTATTAAATTTATATTCTTTCTTATATTGGTATTGACTGGACGGATGTAAGCTTCCATATAGTCCAGAGCTTCCTGGTCCTGATTCTTTGAGGCCAGCTCCAGCACATGTTGGTTCATGGGGAACACCTCCGAAAAAAGGGTATCCAGCTCCTCCACAATCTGCTGATCGCCCAGAAAATGTTCAGAAATAACCGGAAGCTCCGCCTGGATATTCACTTTCGATTCATCCGCCGCTAAAACGGAGTCCCCGATAATCTGGCTGTCCTCATTTGCAATGGCCCGCAGCATCGATTTCTGGAGTGATTCGAAATTAACGCTGACGGAATTAACAGAGCCCCTTACATTAAACGGCCCGTCATAAAAGCTCTCCACTCTTTCCCCAACTTCTATTAAGTTCCTGATGTTTACAATAGAGCCCAAAATCAGCAGAAACATAATAGTAATATAGGAAATAGCCAGTTTTTTTCCCACCTTATAATTTTTCATAATCTCGATATTCCTTCCGGATTTGTCAATTTCTTCCTCCCTCTATCTTACAATAAATAACAATATCCAGCAAGCTGAATCTCCCTTTTCCATAATTATTCCAATATATTCCAGATGTCGGAATCATTCCTGTCCTGATAATTTTCCGGCGTCCGTATATTTTTTCTTGTTCGGGAGAATACTAAGCAAAACGGAAAAATCCGTATACAGGAAAGGATGGTAGAATATGCAGAAAACTATAAATGTAATCGCTCTCACCATAGCTATTATCGGTGCGATCAACTGGGGGCTTATCGGGTTCTTTAACTTTAACCTCGTTTCCTATCTCTTTGGTTCCGCTTCCATGCTGTCCAAAGTTATCTATGCTCTGGTAGGAATCTGCGGTTTATATCTTATCGGCTTCTACGGCCCTGTGACACAGGAGAAATAACGATAATCTGCACGCTCCGCGCACAGGTCACCGCCTTTAATGAAAAACCACCCGGCAAAACCTGCGCCGTGCAGGGCTGCCGTGAAACAGACAGCTTCAAAAACAGGGGAGGCTGTGACCGGTACCGGTCACAGCCTCCCCTGAGCTCTGTCCTTCTCTAATGAACTCTGTCCTTCACAAAACGCGCTTTTTATTACTTTACTCCGAAATGCTCAAACAGTACCTTCTCAGCCTCTGCACACCAGAGTCCTTTATGCGCTTTACAGCACTCATCCAGCTTCTTAAACAGCGGATCCCTCTCTCCCAGCTTCGCAAAATCATCGATAGCGGTCAAAGGCATATCGAACTGGGTATAAGTCAGTTTTTTGCCTCCCGGAATAGACGGCAGATTCTTCGTCGCCTCTGCAATGCTGTCGATTCCGCCCACATGAGTTACCATAACAGCCGGTTCGATTGCTCCCCTGGCCGAAAGCTCATTGGCCTCGATCAGGTCATCCGTATTTCCCCCTGTTGTTCCCATGATATGCGTGCTTGTGTAGTGACAGTTATAGAGGTTGATTTCCGCCTTAAACTGGCTGTCGGTCGGCCCTGCAAAGAAGTTCATGCAGCCGTCAAATGCCAGCAGCTTATCTCCCATCTCCGCAACCTGCCTGATTGGGGCATAGACAAATACGTCGTCGTATCCGTGATCCTGTGTAATGGCCATCAGCTCCGCAATCGGATCCGCCATCCCGGCAGTATTTACATAGTGCAGCTCCACGCCCATTTCTTTGGCATGCTCCTCGGAAATCACTTCCCTTGCACGGTTAATTCTGTCTTCATTTACATCGGTCACTACAATTCGCTTCGGTTTATTTTCAAACTGGATGCCATAGCTTACCGCTCCGAGTCCCATCGGTCCGCAGCCTCCCATAATCAGGATATTGCCGTCCGTTTTGGTTCCCATGGCATGCTCGTAATTTTTCTTGTTCGTATGGTAATTGGCATGGTACCCGCCGATAATACAGCTCATCGGTTCGCCGAGAGATGCCTGGAAATAGCTTTCGCCGTCATAGCTTAAAAGACAGCCCATCTCCATTACCTCATGAGGAATGATGCAGTATGTGGCGGCTCCGCCGCAGAACTCATAAGAATATCCCGGCGAGTCCAGCTTGCCCTGGTAATTGATAGCCGGCTGGATCGAAAATTTCTGTCCCGGTTTAAACTGATCCTGCCACTTTTTTCCCACCTGCACGATGTCACCGGCAAATTCGTGTCCGACGATAATCGGGTTGGTATCGATGTTCTGGGGGGCGCGCTTATGCTTTTTCCCCTGCTTAACCAGTTTGTAGGTCGACATACAGATGCTGTCGCTCATTACCTTTACAAGAATCTCATCATCCTTTATCTCCGGTAATTCAAATTCTTCTAATCTTAAGTCATCAAGTCCATACATTCTTACCGCTCTTGTTTTCATTGTTTCCAACCTCCGTTTTCATTAGCTAAAATATGCTGCTTAACCCGCCTGCGCTCTTTCTCAGGCTTTCGTTGTAAATGCTGCGTAAATATCATCGGCGCTGCCCTTAATCAGTTCTTCCACTGCTTCAGGCGTTGCCATCTTTTCCGCTATTGTTGCTAAAATCTCAAGATGGTCTTCTCCCACCCCTGCGATACCGATGACCAGGTTAACCTTCTCGGTTCCCCAGTCGGTTCCCTCCGGGAATACCATCACCGCAATGCCGGAGTGCTTAATCTCTTTCTTGGCCTCTTCCACTCCATGGGGGAGAGCAATTCCGTTTCCTATATTGGTAGGGAACGACAATTCCCTTTTAATCATCGCTTCTATATAACCTTCATCCACATATCCGCTGTCGCAGAGAAGCTGTCCGACTGCGCGGATTACATCATCTTTCGCCATCGGGCTGCAGTCCAGCCTGATGTTCTTCTTTTCTAAAAGCTCCGGTTTCTGAATTTTTTCGGTCTGTTCTTTTTTCTTTCCAAAACCAAACATTCTCTTTCCTCCTCGATATCACACAGTGCTTTATCTGATGGCCCGCGCCGGCCATTCCGGCCGAACCGCTCCAGGCTCTCTGAATTCATTATATCCTGACTGCCGGATACAATTCAACAGAAACAAAATTGCATTTGGCATCATTGGATGGTGACAAAAGCTGAAGTTTGCACAAAAATCCCGGGTTGAACGGCGCGACGCGATGAAAAGTGAACTTTTCACCACAATCAACGGCGTTTTTTGCCGTTTCTGTGCATCGCGAAACGTGTTATTATTCACAGCACGCCGCTTTTTGGCGGAGTGTGAACAATAACGTTATATTTTATCCAGATACCGGTTAAAATATTTTTTCAGATAGCGCGACAGCAGCCCCCTGATAGCCTCTTCTTCTCCCGTCATAATGGTGTTTAAAAATTCATCCTCCTCCACCAGCTTCTGACTCAGATAACCTAACATGGAGGCATTTTCATTCACATGCTCTTCTTCCGGCATGAGCATGATAATAGCAGCCCTGATCCCTTTCATATCAGGAGAAAGGAACTGTTTTCCTGTCTCCGGTTTAAAAACAGTAAAGACGGGCCGCGCTACGCCGGCTGTCCTTGCATGGAGAAGAGCGAAGGAAAAGTCCGGAAAGAACTGGGAGCCCATGGTTTCTCTTCTTTTTAAGGCATCTATTATCATTTTCTGCCGGTCGGCGTAGGGTGTCTGTCCCTCTCCCACCCGTACCAGCAATTCCTCAAATGTGACTGTCTCATCCGTCCTGACAAGCTGAAAGCGTTGAATCAGCGACTTGATCTGAGCCGCCATGTAATTGACTTCCTCAAGCTGCCTTGTGAACGTTTCGTCTTCCTGCCTGACTGCAGGCATATGTTCATATTCCCGCACCTTGGCTGCTATCTGCTCCATCTCCCGGGCAGTCAGCAGAGGACTCACATAGAGTATGTCAGCCGCCTCCTTAAGCTGCAGCGTGGAAACGAAGAAATCGGTCCGCTCCAGCACATAGGGCGATAAATCATTCAATCCATAAGCCGTCAGGTTGATCCGGTCATTGAAAAAACGGTTGATTCTGGAGCACATCAGGCGGGAAATACCGATTCCGCTCGCACAGACCACCCCCATGTTGACTTTTCTTTTGACTTCCCTGCTGCTCTCAAGACGCACCATGGCCGCTCCGAAATGGATCGCCAGATATCCTATCTCCGGCTCCGGCACCGGATAACCGTAATGTTCTTCAATCACCTCTGCAACACTGCGGCACCGTTCAAATATTGCCGCATAATCACGTTTTATCTGATCCAGCAGCGGATTTTCTATCTTCATATTGTTGGCCAGGCGTACCAGTGTAGGCTGCAGATGGGCCGCCAGGCCGTGTACCACAAATTCCTCATCCTGCTTTAACTGCCATGCAACAACCGGATCAAAGCGGTCGATCATCTGGTTTACCACCTCAAGCAGCTCCCTCTGGCCGCTGACTCTTGCCCTGGAATCCTCATCCAGCTCAATCTGCTGAACCTTTGCCCCCTTAATATGAAGACAGATATAGGCCGTCTCAATCTCCGGAATCTCTATCTCAAACTCTTTGCACAGCTCTTCCACAATCCTGCCCGCGAGGCAAAAATCATCATTTCCCCTGAGCGATTCCACCATGGCCTGGTTCTCTTCCAGTATTTCCTTCTTTAAAATCCTGTTGACGGCAATCGTCACATGGAGTACCAGTCCGACATACGAATTTTCCGTCAGGTTTAATAGTCTCCGGTCCTTGATCCTCTGTATACAGGCAATCACCCTAAGCAGAAGATCGTTATTTAAAATCTTATAGATATTTTTGTCATTTTTACTGCCCACCAGTTCAAACAGAGCCTGATCCTTTTCTTCATAGATATCCCTGATAAAATGCGTATCTATATTCTCATCGATAAAAGCCCTGAGGGCAAGACGGAAATCTTTTTCCCTGCCCTCTATGGAAATTCCGTAGCCCGGTTTCCTGATGATTTTCAGGTTAAAAGGCTCGAACCATTCCTCTGCCGCCTCCAGATCCGCGCTGATTGTAGCCTCGCTTACGCCAAAAAGCTCGCTGTAATAATACAGCTTTTTCAATGTTTTGTCCTTCAATATCTCCAGTATCAGCCTCTTACGCCGTTCCGGACGGTCGGAAGCATCCAGGGTATCTTTTTCACTGAGATGGCGCAAAAGCCTGTCCCGGTCCTCCCGGGCCCCTTCCAGCCATACGCCTGTCCCGGTTTTGGAACAGAACTCCACATGATATTCCTTCAGGGCCCTGCCCAGATATTCCAGTTCCCTCTGAACCGTGCGTTTGCTCAGATTCATCCGTTCCGCCAGGTTTTTGACAGATATGACCTTGTCCTCATTCAGCATAATTAAAAGTATCTGCTGCATTCTCGGTGTAAAATCCATATCAATACCGTTCCCTCTCCCACGCTCTCTGCCTCATCTTGTCCGGCGGCCCCACACCGTGAGGATTTATGCCGCCAATCGATAGAAAGACAGAACCGGGGCATGGATGGCATGCCCTGTTTCTGTCTTAACTATATTCTATCCGTATCCGGATTACAAGAATCTTTATGCCCCGCCGGCCTTATCTGCCTGATAATTCTTTAATCAGTTCATCATATTCCGGCGCTGCCAGGAAATTGGTAATCAGAACCAGCCGCGCATTCGGGTTGCTGTGGCCTGCCCTCTCTCCCAGCTCCTGATGCGTCACCACAATCTGCGCGTCGGATGGGATGGATGATACGGGGGAATGCATAACCTCAATACCGCCAAGTCCCGCAGCCGTCAGTTTTTTCTTAAGGACAGTGGCTCCCATTGCACTGGAGCCCATTCCGGCGTCGCATGCAAATACGATTTTCCTGATGTCCTTCGTATCAACTGCCACTGCTTTCTTCTCATCAGCGATGCCCTTTGCCGCATTCTTCATCTCTTTCATTCTGTTCTTTGAGCTTTCGAGATCTTCATCCTTTGCGGCGAATTTGAGAATCGGCATGGAAATGAAGAAGGATACCGCCGTGGCTACCAGAACCCCGAGTATAACCGGAAGATAACCTCCTCTCGGCGTCATGCCCAGGATTGCAATAATACTTCCCGGTGAAGCCGGCGCCGAAAGGCCTGCGCCAAACATCTGCTCTACGAAGATACCGCTGGCTCCGCCTGCAATGACTGAGAGAAGCAGGAGCGGGTTCATCAGGATATATGGAAAATAAATTTCATGGATACCGCCGAGGAAATGGATAATGACAGCGCCCGGCGCTGAGCTTTTAGCCGATCCTTTTCCCGCAAGGCAGTATGCCAGCAGTACGCCGAGTCCCGGTCCGGGATTGGCTTCAAGCAGGAAGAAAATTGATTTTCCGGTCTCTTCCACCTGCTGGATTCCCATCGGTGAGAAAATTCCATGGTTAATCGCATTGTTTAAAAACAGAACCTTTGCCGGTTCAATAAAAATACTTGCCATCGGAAGCAGTTTATTGTCCACGAAGAAACCAACGCCTGCCCTCATCGCCTCGTTTAATGACTCAACAAGTGGTGTGACTCCCTTCAGTGTGAGCAGTGTCAGAACAGCGCCGAGAATGCCGAGTGAAAAATTATTGACAAGCATCTCAAAGCCTGCAGGAATCTTCCCTTCCAACAGCCGGTCGAATTTCTTCATAACCCAGGCCGCCAGCGGACCTACGATCATCGCGCCGATAAACATCGGGATATCGGAACCTACGATTACGCCCATTGTTGCAATAGCGCCGATTACACCGCCTCTCTGGCCGTGAATGGCAGCGCCGCCCGTATAGGCAATCAGCAGCGGCAGAAGCACGGTTGACATCGGCGATACGAGTGCCGCAAGACTTTCATTGGGCCACCAGCCCGTCGGGATGAATAACGCGGTAATCAGCCCCCATGCAATAAATGCACCGATATTCGGCATAACCATTCCGCTTAAAAACCGTCCGAATAATTGAACTTTTTCTTTCATACATTTACCCTCTTTCCACTTTTACTCTATTTTCCGTTCTTATTACGTTTCCAGTTTTATAAAAGTGACCGGCCGGTCATTTCTTTTGATAGTTTTATTATACCCGGCCTGAGGGAAATATTTCAACATTAAGAAATAAGGATTTGTCACTATGTAATAGTGCCAAAACTCCGTCTGACAGTGACCATTTATAACAGTTCAGACAACATCAGCCGTTACTGCTGATTTCAGTACTGCATCTCACACACAGAAGCTGGATGCGGCCCGTTTCAGATAATCCAGGAAATTCGCTTTTCTGATGCTCTCGGCGGCTACGATTTCCACTCTGCCAATCTCCTGCCCGTTCAAACGGTATACGAGATAGCCGAGGATATCCCCTTCATTTACGGGCGCTTTAATTTCATCTTCAAATACCCACTCCTTCTCGATTCCTCCGAAGTCTTCCCCTTTCATCGTCAGATAGGAAAAAATTCCGTTGAGCTTTGCCGGTACCGTATCCTGAATTCCGTTTATAATCACGGCCGGAGGCACGGACCCCGGGTCTTCATCACGGTACATCCTGCAATTGGCATATCCATAGTTAAGCAGGGTCAGGGCATCCCCAAACCTGGCTTTGAAATCCGGGGCAGCTAAAATAACGGCAATCAGCTCCACTCCGTCTTTTCTGGCCGTTGCGGACAGACAGTATTTTGCCAGGGACGTGGAACCTGTCTTAAGTCCCGTCACTTCAAAATTAGTCGCCATCTTCAGCAGCTTATTCGTATTGGAGAGTCCGAATTCTTTTGTCCCCTGCTTCGTCACGTGGGTGATGTTTTCCATCCAGATGGTCGAATAATTGAATATCTCGGGATATTTTGTGATAAGCTCCTTTGTCATAAGGGCGATATCCCGGGCCGACATGGCATGGGTCGTGGAATCCGTCAGTCCGCAGCAGTCTTCAAAATTGGCGTTCTCCATTCCCAGGCCTTTGGCCCTCTCGTTCATCATCTTAACGAATGTGGCCTCGTCTCCCCCTATGTATTCAGCCATCGCTACGCTTGCATCATTTCCCGACGCGATGACAATACATTTAATGAGCGTCTCCACTGTCTGAATCTCGCCCTCCTCCAGAAAAACCTGGGAACCTCCCATGGATTTTGCATGGGCGCTGGTTACGACTTCGTCATCCAGGTGTATCTTCCCTGATTTCAGGGCATCAAAAATCAGGAGCAGCGTCATGATTTTCGTAACGCTGGCCGGGTTCCTGGCCTCATCCGCATTTTTTTCATAAATTACCGTTCCTGTGGAAGCTTCTATCAGGATCGCGTCGGGCGCCTGGATTTCCGGCCCGTCCGCCGCCTGTACCATCGCTGAAGCTGCCTCGGCCGGAATCTCCGGGACAGAAGCATACACACTGTAAAGCCCTGTCTGCAGGACCATCATAATCGTCAAAATAACCGCCGCTAATCGTTTCATACCTTTTCTCCGCATCTATTTCCTTCTTTAATCAGGATATGGACAGAATGCATGTACTTATGACTCCGCGTTCCATGAAACGTTCTTTTCTTTCCGACAAAATTTTATAGCTGCGGGGGATGTGAACCATATCAATCCGGCATTTACCAGTAAAATTTAAGTAAACTGTAATAGTCATCGGTTTGATTCTATGTTATAATAATATGCCGGGCTTTTTACGGCCTACTTTTTTGTCCAATTATCTTACAGATAGTTTCATTAACATATTAATTCATAATTTTAGATAAAGGTGATGCAATACTATGGGAAAAGATCAATTTTCATTGAAAAACAGCGGGTACTCCAGCTATTCCAGACGACGTAAAAGGAAGTTCCTCAGGATACTGCCCTACATTATACTCGGATCGATTCTGGCCATTCTCTTATGCATAGCAGGATACCTCTATATGAGGAATAAAAGTCTGGAGGCCAGGGGCGCTTCTATCGCTGAGGTTTTGACCGGCGCCAATCCTTCCGGACCGGCGGACTCTGATAATCCGGGGATTGCCGGGGAATCATCCTCTGAGGAGTCTTCTTCTGCGGACGCGGACAGCGAAAGCCTGGAAAGTTACCTGTCACGGGCAGGTCTTCTGGCCGCAGGATACGACTATGACGGCGCTATCGCCATGTTGAGCGAAAGTCCCTATGCTTCGGACGAACAGGTCAAAGCGGCTATTGCCGGATATGAAGAGAATAAAACCGCTCTCGTGCGGGCCGACCCGAAGAAGGTGACTCATGTCTTCTTCCACTCCCTGATTATAGACACCTCCAAGGCGTTTGACGGAGACTCCAGGGAGAAGGGCTATAACCAGGTGATGACTACCAAGGATGAATTTATGAAAATTCTTCAGTCCATGTACGACAGGGGGTTTGTACTTGTCCGGCTTCACGACGTAGCTTACGAGACAACAGGGGAGGACGGCAATCCGCACTTTGTGGAAGGCAACATTATGCTGCCTCCGGGCAAACAGCCCTTTGTCATGTCGCAGGACGATGTCTGTTATTATGAATATATGGAAAAAGACGGTTTTGCCACCAAGATGATTATCGGGGAGGACGGAAGGCCGACAAATGAGATGAAGCTGGATGACGGCTCCGTACTGGTCGGTTCCTATGACCTGGTCCCCCTGCTTCAGGATTTCATCGACGAACACCCTGATTTCTCTTATAAAGGCGCCAAAGCCGTGATTGCCTTTACCGGATATAACGGCATCCTCGGCTATCGTACCGCAGCTTCCTATAATACGGACGAGTACAAAGCAAAGCATCCCGGTTTTGATTATGAGAAAGAGCGGGAGGAAGCCGCCAAGGTGGCGGAATGCCTGAAGGAAAACGGCTTTGAACTGGCTTCACACAGCTGGGGCCACCGCAATATGGGAACCATATCCATGGAACATTTCCGGGCCGACACAGACAAGTGGGAGGCCGAAGTAGAGACGCTGACCGGGCCGTGCGATATTATTTTATTCCCCTTCGGCAGCGATATCGGCGGCTGGAAGCCCTATGATACCAGCAGCGAACGCTACCAGTACCTGCACTCGAAAGGTTTCCGCTATTTCTGCAATGTGGATTCCAGCCAGTACTGGGTACAGATCGGCGACGATTATATGAGACAGGGACGGCGGAATCTGGACGGTTTCCGTATGTATTACGACTTGCCGGAAACCAATCCCACCAAAGACCATTTAAGCGATTTATTCGACGTGTCTGAGGTCTTTGACAGGAGACGGCCGACACCGGTCCCCAAGATGTCGGAATAGTTCATTGGGTATGAACAGGAACCATTCGGAGTTGTGAATTTTGACAGCCGCGAAATCCCATTGACAGGGAGCGGCGGTTCCTATATAATAAAATCATAAAAGAGCTTTTGCGGATTATATATTATTTTCCGTAACGGCTCTTTTTTGTGCGTTTAAAAGTAGTTTAAAAGAAAGAGAGGCTGGAACGATGAAAACAAAACTTATAAGCAGTTTGAAAATAATCGGAGTGGAACTTTTAGGCAGTATTTTGATTGCGGTAGGTATTTACAACTTTGCAGCGGCTTCCGCATTTCCGATGACCGGTTTTTCAGGAATAGCCCTGATTTTCAACCGGCTGTTTGCACTGCCCGTCGGCCTCACAATCATTGTCCTGAATGTTCCGGTAGCGGCGCTGTGCTACAAACTCCTGGGCAAACAGTTCTTTCTGCGTTCCGTGCGCTGTATGGTCATCTCATCAATTATGATCGACTATCTTGCCCCCCTGTTCCCGGTATACACCGGAAGCAGGATGCTGGCGGCAATCTGCACAGGCGTGCTGGCCGGGCTGGGCTATGCCATTATCTATATGCAGAATTCCTCCACCGGAGGCACCGACTTTATCATAATGGCGGTAAAAGCCTTAAAGCCTTACTTATCCCTCGGTAAAATCGCTTTTTTGTCGGACGTGGGAATTATCCTGATCGGAGGCATCCTGTTCCGTGATATGGACGGAATCGTATACGGCATGATTATCAATTTCCTGTTTGCCGTCGTTGTTGACAAAGCGGTATATGGCATTAATGCCGGAAAAATGGCCATGATTGTGACGGACAAAGGCGAGCAGGTGACGAAAGCAATTGACGCCTGCTGCAACAGGGGCAGCACAATTTTAAAGGGAATGGGAGGATATAAAATGGATAAAAAAGAAGTTGTGATCTGCGCCTGCAATAATAAAGAAATGTTTTTTGTCCAGCAGATTGTAAAAGAGGTGGATCCGGCCGCATTCACTGTCATTCTTGAATCAAACGAAGTCCATGGTGAGGGATTTAAAATGTTCCAGATAGGCGAGGGGAACGTAACAGTTCAGACAGGACTGCGCACTTGCTGCGCGGACCGTGCGAAAATGCAGCGGCAGTAAGCATCCGGCTGATAAACCGGCTTCTCATGGCGCCAGACTTTACGGTGACAGAAAAAAGAGCAGGAAGATTGCCTGCTCTTTTCAATCTTAATTATTGTTTGTCTTGCTCAAAACAGTGCCTGTGCAGTGCAGCCTAAAACTGAACAATCTCTTTAATCGGTTCCGCCTTCTCCACATATTCTGCATAGAGCATCGGTCCCTCGCCTTCATATTCCGGACTGTATTCATACTCAACGCGCGCTCTCACCTTGACCCACTCTTTTGTCTCTAAGAGCCTTGCATTTCTGGCTTTGCACATGAAACCCAAGAATGTCATATCGGCTTCACAACATGTCATTGCCATTCTGCCCGGTACGAAATAGTTTTTCGGGAAATCCGGTGTCTTTAATACCATTGCCGTAAATTCAACCGTCTTTCCACGGTACCGCTCCGGTTTATCAAGCATGTCTATATACCAGATGCCGTATGCCTCCGGAGACACCTCAATTATATCGGCATTTACATCGTATGGAAGATCCGCCTCGGAGATTTCACTGATCTCGCCTTCCGAATCTTCGAATACTATCTGTACCTGAGGATTCATCCCCTTCAGTGTTCTGCGGTAGGTATCCAGATCTTCGATTCCGTCGCAGCGGTTCATGATCAGCATCTCCGTATTACGTACCATGCTGCCCACCAGCGGTTTCATGTTGTTGAGATACAAATCAAAGCTGGAACCGTCCACAATGGTAATCTGCTGGTAAAGATCCCAGTCGGCCGGGAGCTTCAGCCCCTCCGGGTTCCACATGCCGTTCCACTCCATCAGCACACGCTCCGGATTATAAAGAAGCTCCAGCTCCTCCAGGTATTCCGGCGTGAGCTTTGAAATCTCATCAATATACACGGCGGCTGTTTTCGTCTCCCTGAGGAACTCCTCTTCGTACTCTTCTTCGCCCTCTTCACAAACGATCAGTAAAGTCTTTCCTTCCGACTGAAAGTAATCCTGCTGAAGCGTGAATTTGATAAAAGCAGTTTTGCCTGCCTCCAAAAAACCGTTTATCAGAAATAACGGCATTCTATCGTCTTCCATTACTTATTTCTCCTTTTTTGCACAGTCTGCCCGCTTCCGGCTGTGCCTTAACTCTGTCAATCAGGCGTTAAATGCCTCCGCCAGTCCTTCTTCATCCAGGTTAGCCCCAATGACACAGAGCTTGCCCGTATAGTCAGGGGAACCTTCACGGATTTCAATCTGCTCCGGAACCAAATCAAAATGAATCCATACGCCTTCTTTTTCACCCGGGATCATACCTTTGGCACGGAGAACTTGACCGTATTTCTGTCCATATGCCAGCTCCTTCAGCACCGCTTCCAGTTTATCGCGGCTGATGGCGGATACGTTCTCTCTGCCCCAGCTTGTAAATACTTCATCGGCATGATGATGGCCGTGATCATGAGCGTGATGATGGTCATGATCGTGACAGCCGCAGGTACAGCTTTCATCATGGTCGTGATTATGATGGCCGTGGTCATTAGCGTGATCGTGGTCATGCGCGTGGCAGCCGCACTCCTCGCCGTGGTCATGGCCGTGGTGATGAGCATGCTCATGTTCATGGCAGCCGCAGTTACACTCACCGTCATGTCCGCCTTCATGATGATGCTCATGGTGATGCCCGTGATCATGGCAGCCGCATTCTTCTCCATGCTCCTGATCGTGGTGATGGGAATGGGCGTGTTTATGCTCTCTGGCCTCACGCATCAATTCCTCCGCCATATCGTCCTTCTTTTCAATGATCTCAAGAAGCTGTGCGCCTGTAAGCTGGCCGCACGGAGTCGTCACAATATTGGCGTCCGCGTTATGCTCCCGGAGCATCGCAACCGCCGCCTTCACCTTGTCGGCGCCGGCAATATCGGTCCGGCTCAGGATGATGGTGCCGGCATTCTCAATCTGATTATTGAAAAACTCGCCGAAATTCTTCATATACATACGGCATTTGTTCACATCCACAACAGTAACCGCACTGTTCAGCATGACTTCGATCTCGGAAGCCACATCTCTCACCGCTTTCATGACATCTGAAAGCTTGCCGACGCCGGACGGTTCAATAATTACACGATCCGGATGATACTTCATCAGGACTTCCTCCAGGGATTTTCCGAAATCCCCGACTAGGGAGCAGCAGATACAGCCAGAATTCATCTCACGGATCTCGATCCCCGCATCCCTTAAAAAGCCTCCGTCAATTCCAATCTCTCCAAATTCATTTTCAATCAGCACTACTTTTTCGCCTGAGATGGCTTCCTTCAGGAGCTGTTTAATAAATGTCGTCTTTCCCGCTCCAAGGAAACCGGAAATAATATCAATCTTTGTCATTATTATCAACCTTCTTTTCTGTTTAACAGTAGTTTTAACCTAATTTACTATTTTTACACAAATATGGAATAAAGTCAAGCTGGTGAGAATTACGGTCAATAATAACGTAACAAAGTTATTTGTAATTTATTATAATCTGAAGCCGATGCCGCCCGGCCCGAGAGGCAGGCCAAAATAATACCAGACAGCCAGGATACAGACCCAAGTGATAAAAAATGTAATAGATAGCGGAAGCGTCCTTGAGAAAATGGAGCCCATTCCGGCCTGTGCGTCATATTTGCGGATTACAGACAAATGTAGCGGGATAAAAGGCTGCAGCGGCGTAATAATATTCGTACAGGAATCTCCAATCCGGTACAATACCTGAGCGCCTTCCGGAGAATAGCCAAGATAATACATAAACGGTATGAAAATCGGCGCAAGTAATGCCCACTTGCTGGTACTGCTGACAAGAAGCAGGTTAACCAGGCTTGTAATCAGGATGATAATGACAAAAAGCGGAAGTCCTTCAATATTTTTGCTGGAACAAAACTCAGCGAGAGTAATCGCAAGTACGCTGGCAATTTTTGAATAGCCGAATGCTTCTATCGCATTTGATATGGGAAATGCAATTACAAGAAAACCAAGACAGCTTTTAACGCCATTTTCCATGCCCTTCACCATGTCATTTGCATTTGTAATGCTCTTTACCGTGATTCCGTAGGCCAGACCTACCAGAATAAAATAGAACATCATCAGAGGAACGATTCCCGATACCACAAGGCCCGGTATCGTCAAAAAGAGCGCAGCCCAGTAAAGCACGGTTGCTATCAGGGCATTCCTGAGGCCTCTGCCCACTGCCGCCTGCTCCTCCCCATGTGTTTCCTCTGCAGCTTCCAGAGCCGCCTGGCAATGCTCGTATTTTTCATCCCACTGACCATACTTTTTCATCATAAACCGGTTAATTACAAAAGAGGCCACAGCCGAAATAATGACAGTCGATGCAATCATAAAATAGTAGTTGCACGTCGGCTCCACAACACCATCCGGTTTTACCAGCTGGTACGCGGTTGTAGATACGCCTGACAGCAGAACATCCGTGCCCGTCAGGATAATATTGGCCGTGTAACCGGCTGTTACTCCGGCAAAACCAATGCAGAGTCCGAAGATCGGATCCTTCTTTGCAGCAAAAAAGAGGCTTGCCGCCAATGCCGGTACAATCGCCGATGCCGCTCCGGAGGCAATGTTGCCGCAGATCCCCACAAATACGACGAGAAAAACAAGCCACTGCTCCGGCACTTTTGCCAGTTTTTTCATCGCCTCATTCAGAAGTCCGCTGCTTGTCGCCACACCAAGACCAATCATCATAACGAGTACAGTTCCCATCGGAGAGAACTTTATATAATTTCCGACCATATTTTTAAGAACCCAGGTCAGCCCCTCCGGATTCAGCATCCCCACAATCATAACCTTTTCTCCGGTTGCCGGATCTACTGCACTGATTCCGGACAAAACCTGGGATAAGATCAGAATAACGCCCCATGCCATCATAAAAAGCAGGAACGGGTTCGGCAGCTTATTGCCCATCACCTCGATTCCCCTGATGACTTTATCAAAAAAGTTCGTCTTTACTTCCCGTTTATCGTTCATTATTTACCTCCCCGCAAAAAGCTTCAATGCCCTGTTCAGGCTGTCCGCAATAAAATTTCTCTTTCTTGTGATTTCAATTCCCAGTTTCATCGCCTCTCCGCTCCCCGGCTCCGTTTGAGCCAGTTCCTCCAAAAGCATCAGGGATGGCAAGAGAGGGTATTCCCCTGCTTCATCATTTTTATAAATATCCCCGGTCGTATACAACAGTGGGACAAGAATGCGCCCGAGTGCCATTTTCAGGGTATTCTCCGATTTATCATCCGACGGAACCGTTTTTAATTTATGAAGAAGTTCTTCTGACATCTTGATTTCATGAGATAAATCAAATCTTCCCTCTGCTCTTTTGGCCCACGATTTAAGTGTTACGGAGATCTCTTCCGCTGTCTTCGCAAAATCCAGGGGAATTGCCTCCCTGGTCAGAAATTCCATTATATATGTACAGAAAACGGATGCATCTCTTTTAAAATTTTCCGGATCCACGTTTGCCATCGTATCCTCCGGTGTATGCCACCACCAGCCCAGCTCCGCATTCCCCTTTCCTGATGAAAAGCTTCCGTCCTCCTGTCTGACCTTTGGCTGCCTGGAAAATGAGGCAAATGCACTGCTCACCCCACAATTCCAAAAGGATTGATCCGCCGCCCTCTTACAGCGCATTCCGATAAATTCAACACCTGTCAGCTTGTAAATAATTTCTTTTGCCAGCCCGGCCGTCTCCGGCATAACCATCGACTTTGTTATATCGGATGCATTTTTACCGCCGATACTGTCGGCATTGATATTTATGATACAATGTTCATGCAGTTCCATCCAATGCTCATCTGCATACCAGGCCGAACCGGCATATCTGCCGTGGGAATGCCCGGAGAAATTTACAATTCTGAAATTATGCCGCAGATACTCACGGTTTTTTGCCGCGATCCGGGCAATCTCAAGCTGCGCTGCATTCACCGTTCCGTTGTCTATAGCGCCATAATACCACGAATCCAGATGCCCGGAAAACATTACGAACTCTTCTGTTTCCACCGGCGCATCAAGCTGAGCCGTCAGGCATGGTATTTTTCTCCACCCCGTATCCACCGATGTCTCAATGACGGCGCGCAGAGGCTTTTCCCGGTTCTTCCTCAGCATCTTTCCCTCTTTTTCCGGTACTGATACAATCGGAATTTGCGGATATAAATCCCGGCTTGTACGGTCAGGGGACCCCCACGCTCCGGAAGGAATACACTCCCTCACCGGTTCCTCCTGGATACAAAGCATCCCGACTGCCCCCAGGAACCTGGCCGACTTCACCTTGCCGAATACGGCCCTTCCATCAAAAGCAACAATTTTTCCGGCACACGACTGTTCCTTCATTCCAGCCAGCATTTCCTGAGAAATATATACAACTTCCCCCTCCACTCCTCCAGAACCGGTGGAGGGAACCATGGAATGTGTCTGAGAAGGCACCTCCTTCCCTCCCAGAATCAGCCGCGAAGATACCGGAAGGCTGATATAGGCATCATGCAGGACAAGCTCGGTACGGTATCCAAATGAACGGAGAGTCTTCTCCATATACCGGAATGCCTCCAGTTCTTCCTCTGTCCCGGAAAACCGCTGCCACCCGGATATTTTTTCTGTAAATCCCATCAGGTTTTCCAATGACAGTTCATTTAAGTAATAAAATTCAGACATCAGACATAATTTCTCCTTTCTCAATACTGAAAACACTTGAATTTTTTTATCTGCTTTCAGTATAATAGGGGCATATGATATTTACAAATTATGAATTTTTATGAATACCCATAGAAAAAAAGAATATCACTAAGTGGAATTTGAAAAATAGAAAAGGAGAACTGTATGGATACCTTCGACTGGCGTCTTCTGAAAGTCCTGCACGAGACGCATAATATTACCAAAGCTTCGCAGAGCCTTTATTTATCACAGCCTACTCTGACCAAACGCCTTCAGCAGATTGAATCTGAGTTTGAAACGGAGCTGTTTGTGCGCCATTCCAGAGGCATAACCTTTACCCCCAAAGGACTGCTCCTTGTAGAAAAAGCGACGCAGATTTTAAATGAATATGAGGAACTAAAAGACAGGCTTAACAGTTTTACCAATTCCGATGTAACAGGGACTCTGCGTATTGCCGCCAACGCTCCCTTTGCAAGAGGCGAACTTCCCTTTCTGGTCAGCCGTTTCCACGAGCTTTATCCGAACGTCCAGTTTGATATTCATACTGATTACAGTGAACGCAATTACTATAAACTCTGTAACGGAGAACTTCCCCTTGGGTTTATCCGTGAGAACTACAGCTGGCCGCATCACAAGCTTTTGATAAAGGAAGAGAAGATTTATATTATTTCCAGGGATCCATTCCATCTTGAAGATTTGAAAAATATGAATGAGATTCATTCCCGTTTCAGCCTCCGGCTTTTTGCCCAGCTGGAACAATGGTGGAGCAGCCACTTTGATATACCCCTCCAAAGTTTTATTACAGTGGAAGACTCAAGTATTGCCGTCGAATATGTAAAAAGAGGTCTTGGTTTTACAATTCTCCCTGATATTGTCATTTATAACCGGAAGAATGAATTTTACCGGCTGCCCCTGATAGATGCACAAAATCAGTACATAACGAGGCAGACCTGGCTTTATTACCGCGATAAGAGCCTGGAAAATCCGGTAGTGCAGCTTTTTATCTCTTTTATGGAACAGTATCAGGGCGCCAACAGCCAGTCGCCTGACAGCGCTGCACCACCAGGTGATATTTACACTGCTTATAAAGACACTCTCCCTCCTGCGTCAATTAAATGAATGCTCCGCAAGTCTTATCCCGTTACAGTTCAGCCTTCGGCCAAACTGCAACAAATGACGTACAGAAACGGCCGGTATGAAAGTATCTCATACCGGCCGCCCTGCGGCTTTTATCTCTACCAGCTGAACCCCTGACGCACCGCCTGAACCAGACTGAATATCAGGAACGCCGCCAGATTTACGACTACCACACTGGCTCCCGCCGGAGTGGAATAGATATAGGATATCACCATTCCGATACTGAAACAGATGATAGAAAGCACCCCGGATACAATTACGACTCCCCTGAAACTTTTAAAGATCCGCATGGCCGTCAGGGACGGAAAGATAATGAGACTGGAAATCAGCATGGCTCCCATCATCCTCATTCCGATCACGATCGTCACTGCAGTCAAAACGGCAATCAGAACATTATAAATCGAAACATTGACACCGGTGGCCCTTGCAAAATTCTCATCGAAGGTCACGGCAAAAATCTTATTGTAGCAGAATAAAAACAGGCCGAGGACAATGACGGAAAGAACGGCGGCAAACCGCACATCCTCTTTGCTCATGGCCAGAATGCTTCCAAACATATAGCTGCTCACATCCGTGGTCATCCCTGTAGTCATGGAGGTCACAATAATACCGATTGCCAGTGCGCTGGCTGATATCATCGCAATGGCGGCATCACTTTTTATCTTTCCTCTCTCCGTGATTCTGAGAAGGAAAAAGGCCGCCAGCACCACAACCGGGATTGAAATTTTAAGAGGCGACCAGCCCGCTGCCAGAGCCACCGACAGGGCGCCGAAGGATACATGGGACAGCCCGTCCCCTATCATGGAATAACGTTTCAGCACAAGGCTGACTCCCAGCAGGGAAGCACAGAGAGAGACGAGTACACCGCCTATCAGCGCCCTCACAATAAATGGGTAGGACATCATTTCACTGATTATGCTCATTCCTCCTCACCTCCCAGAAACTGGTTTCCTATGCCGCTTTTTAAATAATCCTGAACCGTTCCCCAAAAAAGCGCCTTCTGCTGAAGATGGAGAATCTTTCCCGCCTGTCTGACGATATTCGCCATGTCGTGGGATACCATCAGGATCGCCACCTGCTCTTCCCGGTTCAGCTTTCTGATAATATTATAAAAGTCCTGTATCGCCGAAGGATCCAGCCCTGTAATCGGTTCGTCCAGAATCAGAAGCTTATCGGTGGCGCAGAGGGCTCTGGCAATCAACGCTCTCTGCTTCTGCCCTCCCGACAGATCCCGGAAGCAGCTTTTCTTAAGGTCCGCGATCCCCAGCCTCTCCAGATTGGAAAGAGCTGTCTGCTTCTCTTTTGGGGAGTAGAACGGACGGTTTCCTCTTTTTCCAAGGCAGCCGGAAATAACCACCTCAAATACGGTGGCAGGAAAATCCTTCTGCGCCGCCGTCTGCTGCGGCAGATAACCAATACCGGCTTTCTTAAGCTCTTCCGATATTTCAATCTTTCCCTCCGTAGGTTTTAACAGCCCCAGAATCCCTTTCATCAGGGTGCTTTTACCGGAACCATTTTCGCCCACGATACAGATATAATCGCCTGTGCTGACCTCCAGGCTCACATCAATGACCGCATCCTGATTCTCATATCCAAAATCAACATGCTCACATTTTAACAATAATCCCATCTATTCAAGTCCTTTTCTCAGGTTCACCACATTCTGCTCCATCAGTTCCAGGTACGTTATGCCCGAATCAAATTGTCTTCTGGTCACGTTGTGGCAGGAGTGGAACAGCAAAGGCTCAGCTCCTGTCTCCTCCCCTATTATCTCAGCCACGCGGTGGCTGGAAAGCTCCAGATAATAAACTGCCGGGATCGAATCCTCCCTGACCTTGTCAATCAGATATGCTATCGTCTTTGCACTGGGTTCCGTATCCGTGCTGCATCCGGTAAATGCCGCCCTGTATTCCAGCCCATATTCATCGAAGAAATAACGCAGCGGAAATTTGTCGCCAAACACAAGCAGCCTCCTGTGTCCGCCGGCTATTACTTCCCGTATCTCTCTGTCAAGAGCCTCCAGTTTTTCTACATACGCATCAGCCCCTGCCCGGTAGTCCGCCGCATGGGCCGGGTCTTCCTCCTGAAGCACGCCGGCCAGAATCTCCGTCAGCTTCATAGCGTTCACAGGGGAAGTCCAGATATGCTCATCATACTCTATCTCGACTTCATGTCCGTCATCATGCTCATGGCTGTGACGGTCTGAGGAATGGTCATGTTCCTCCGCTTCCATCCCTTCGACAATCTCTTCCTCCACCGTATCCACATAATCCATCATTGTCACGACCCGTCCGGGACCGGCGCCGTTTCCCAAAGAATCCAGCACTTTATCAAGCCACTGTTCCATTGCGCCGCCGTTACATACCAGAATATCAGCATTCTGTATCGTAATCATATCGGCCGGCGTGGGTTCGAAGGAGTGGCTGTCCATACCTGCCGGAACCACCATGGCCAGTTCTATCCTGTCTCCTGCAATCTGACGCAGAAAATCGTAATAGGGAAACAGCGTTGTCACTACGTTGAGCCTGTCTTCCCCGTCAGACGCTGTTAATGCTTCTTGGTCCTTTCTTACGTCACTGCCGCCGGGATTATACCGGCTGCAGCCCGCCGTCTGGATTATAGCGGCAGATAAAATAAGCAGGAGCAAAAGCCGGGCAAAAAGGCCCGGTAAGCGTGATCTGGTATTTACAGTCATTGCAAATCCTCATTCCCTGTGTCAGCTTTTTCTATAATCAATTCCACCTGGGATGGATAATCCACTATATATTGGGGTGACAGCGCCACCAGCTCTTCTCTGTCCCTGAAGCCCCAGGTTACCCCCACCGTATCCATGCCGGCCGCAATCCCCGTCTTCATATCCGTGTTTGTATCTCCCAGATACAGGCAGTCACCGGGCTGCATCCCCAGTTCACGGCATACAATCAGCGCCCCGTCCGGAGCCGGCTTCTTAGGCGTTCCTGCCTGCTCGCCTCTGACGCAGTCAAAATAATCTTTTCCAAATATTGTCTCAATATTCTCCACCGCCTGATGATGCGGCTTATTGGAGTATACTGCTATCTTTATCCCTTTTTTCTTCAGGTATTCAAGAAGCTGGGGAATTCCGTCATAAGGTTTTACATCTTTCATACAGTATTTCGCGAAGTTCTCCATATATAGCGTCAGAGCTTCTTCATAATGAACCAGATTTTCATCGCCGCAGGCCATAAGGGCGCGCTCCATCTGTTTCTTATAGCCGTCTCCGACCATCTTTTTCGTCTGCTCCGGCACAATCTGTCCCAGGCCAAGGGCCGACAGCGTAACATTAGTCGTATAAGTCAGGGCATTAATTGTGTTCAGCAATGTCCCATCGAGATCAAAAATACATAAACGGTACATTTTTCTCTTCCTTTCGGTGTAAATTTCCCCCATGTAATAATATACTAAATGGGCGAAAGTTGCAACGGGGACTTTAGTTAAGCAGGTGGGGACGCAGCAGGGACGGACGGCGGACGGGCGGTGGAGGTGGATCGAGGAGTCTTTCGTCCCGTGGGAAGGTTGTCGCAAGCCGGGACTGCAAAGAAGATAGAGTCTTCAATTAAATAATTATGATGTTGGGGTCAAAAGGTCTTTTGCCCCCTTTGATACCGGATTGCTCTGCACTGCGTGGTATCATAATTATTAAGATTTTCAATCTCTATAGATCACTCATCCCCATCATGATACAATGAAGTCAACCATATCAATTTCTTCAAGGAGGTAAGTATGAACACACCAAAACGACCGGCGATTAATAGAATAAACACTGTAATCGACTGTGGTGACGCACAGATTATGGCAGAATTCTACAGCAGGCTTCTGGGGTGGGAACTGACTCTTCCTGCCGCGAACGGATGGGCCGCCGTCACATCGCCGGAGGGAGCCGTATTTGCATTTCAGGAGATCGAGGGGTATGAACCTCCGGTATGGCCCTGGGAGAAAGGTAAACAGGGGCAGATGATTCATCTGGATTTCTGGGTGGACAATCTGGAGGAAGGCGTTGAGTTTGCCCTGGCCTGCGGGGCTGTTGAAGCGGCTCAGCAGTTTTTTACGACCTCCCGCACCTTACTCGACCCTGCGGGACATCCGTTCTGTATTGATACTGATGGAGAGGAACCCTGACTTTAACGCTTAAAGGAGGCTATCTGTCTAAGGAGGCTATCTATGAAAAAGAATTTACAAATTATTTCATCCGCAATTGTCATGACGCTGTTTTTCACTTTCCCTGCATTTGCCGGTCAATGGATACAGGATGCAGGAAGACCGGCTGTCAGTGACGGCGTATCCAACTGGCGCTGGCAGGAAGACGACGGTACGTATGTACAGGACTGCGATCTCTGGCTGGACGGAAACAAGGACGGGATTTATGAAAACTACTATTTTAACTCCGGCGGCTGGATGCTTGCCGCCACACAGAATGGCTATGGCCAAACTATTAATTCCGACGGCGCTCTCCTGAATAATGACGGCAGCGTTTTCCGGATAATTGCGCCAAAAGACAGCGCAGTCATAACGACTCCCGATTATACGCTCACACTGCCGGAAAACTGGAAAAACAATTTCTGCTACTCCCTCCGCAACGGGAACCTCTATGTGGATTTCCATCCTATTAAACCGCTCTTAATGGACGGCAAAAACAGGGGCTCCGTCACCCAGGCCATGTTCTGGATTCTTAGTTATGACAGCAGGGAAGAGATGGAGAAAATAAGAAATCAGGGTCTCTACGACAGCTGGCGTCTTCTGGGCAGCAGCAATGGCAAGTATTATGTCTCCTGCGGCCCCACGGATACCGCCATCGAATTTTACACGGAGGAGGACAGGGCCGTTATGCAGCAGATGCAGTCCGCTCTTTATGAAAATGGGCAATCTTCGCTCTGGAACAGGATGGTATTTGTATCTGCCGGTAACTGATAGTTTTATCTAATCTGCTTTTTATGGAGGGAGGAAAATTACATGAACCGACAATTGTTGAAACTTCCGCTTTACACCCTGGCCGCCGGGGTTCTTACAAGACTTCTCATAAAAGTGATTAGCTCCCTGGCCCTGCATTCCGCCGGAGCGTGGGCAGTGTATTTAGGGGATGTGATATTCTACGCCCAGTGCGTCATTTCCGCGATGTTTTTTATCATCATTGGCCTGAGATTACGCAAAATATACACCCGCAGCGTCTGTTTCCGGGCCGCTTCTGTCTTAGCCCTCTACTCTCTCCTGTCCCTTGTGCTGGAACAGGCAATGCAGTACAGCGGGCACTACGGTTTGCTGAACTACTATATGTACCTTCCCATCGAGATTTTCACACCGATCACGGCCCTGCTGATGCGATTCTTCTATGAAGGAGCTGTCAGCGTGGTTTATGCCGTGCCTTCCCTGCTGGCCCCTTATCTTTTTCTGCTGTTCACCGATAAATAGAGATTTAACTGAGGTTGGGAGGACGCGTCCGGAACGGACCAGGTCCGGTGTGGTGAGGGGGATGGCTGAGTCTTCCGTCCCCGTGGGAGGTTGGTCGTGAAGGGGGAAGTAGGCGGAGGTTTTCGCACACCGGACATGGTCCGTTCCGGCCGCTGATTTGCGAGGTCCTCTCGAGCTTATCAGCGCGATGCATTTCACAGAGCGGGAGTGTGCTCCGCAGACTTTATCTTCGCCCGCAGCCCCATACCGCGACAATCCTCCCCGGGACGAAAGACTCATATACACATCCCACCACCCCGTCCGCCGGCCGTACCGGCGGCGTCCTCACCTGCTTAACTATCAATTAAACATTCTTTTTAAGAGCCGCGAGAATCACACCCCCCACTGCAGATCCGGCCGCCACAGCTGCCAGGTACCCGATTGGATTCCCGATTGTCGGAAGAACAAAGATACCTCCGTGCGGCGCCCTGAGCGTACAGCCAAGGAGCATGGACAGACCTCCTGCTACGGCTGAGCCTGCAATACAGGATGGAATCACGCGCAGCGGATCCTGGGCAGCAAACGGGATAGCTCCCTCCGAGATGAAGGACAAACCCATAATATAGTTTACAAGACCTGACTGACGCTCTTTTACCGTGAATTTCTTTTTGAAAAATGTGGTTGCCAGGGCAATGGCCAGCGGAGGAACCATACCTCCTGCCATTACTGCCGCCATAACGTCAAAGTTGCCTTCCGCAAGCTGCGCCGTTCCGAATACATAGGCCGCTTTGTTGACAGGGCCGCCCATATCTACGGACATCATGCCGCCGACCACCATGCCAAGAATCACTTTGCTGGTTCCGCCCATGCTGTTCAGCAGATTGGACAGGCCGTCGTTGATGGCTCCGACAAAAGGATTAATAATCGTCGTGATTACAGCTACCAGAAAAATGCCGAGAACCGGATATAAAAGAATCGGTTTAATTCCGTCCAGTGATTTCGGCAGCCTGCTAAATACCTTCTTCAACAACAGGATAAGGTATCCGCCGATAAATCCTGCCAGCAGTGCTCCCAGGAACCCGGCATTCACATCGCCTCCTGCCGGATTGGCAAAAGTCATTCCCATCTTAGCCACCAGCCCGCCGACAAAGCCGACTGCCAGTCCCGGACGGTCTGCAATACTCATGGCAATGAAACCTGACAGAACGGGAAGCATCATGCCAAACGCCTGCTCTCCCACTGTCTTCAGATAGGCCGCCAGAGGCGTATTCTTACCAAAATTGGCGGGATCCAGTGAATAATCATCAAAGAGGAAGGCCAGGGCTATCAGGATGCCGCCGCCGATTACAAACGGTAGCATATGGGAAACACCATTCATCAGATGCTTATAAATGCTTCTTCCCAGATTTTCCTTGTCGGCAGATTCCGTCTCTCCGGCTCCGCCGTCTGCCGCATGATGGTAAATGGGCGCTTCTCCGGCCTCAATTTTCTTAATCAGTTCTTCCGCTTTGTGAATACCGTCGGAAACAGGCGCTATTATGACCGGCTTACCGTTAAAACGGGCCATTTCAACATTCTTATCGGCCGCTATGATGATACCGTCCGCTGCCTCGATTTCCTCTTTTGTCAGATGGTTCTGTACTCCGTCTGCGCCGTTCGTCTCCACCTTGACGGGATATCCAAGCTTCTCTCCTGTCCTGGACAGATTCTCCGCCGCCATAAAGGTATGGGCGATTCCGGTCGGACATGCCGTTACGGCAAGAATCCGGTATTTTGCCTGTCCCGCATCATTGCTGCCGGTGTCGGCAGTATTATTTTCTTCGGCATCCATCTCCGCCGTTTTCTCCGGTAAGCTGTTCTTCTTATCGCCGTCTTCCTTTGCAGGGGCAAAACGATCCGCTTCCTTATCATTGATAAGTTTCAAAAACTCATCTGCAGTTTTCGCTTTAACAAGGGCGTTCTTAAAGTCCGGATCCATTAAAACCATGGAAAGCTTCGAAAGAGCCTCCAAGTGGGCATCAGCCTCCCCGTCCGGGGCCGCTATCATGAACAGAAGATTGGCAGGGCTTCCGTCAAATGATTCATAGTCCACGCCCTCCGGTACCACCATGGCTGCCAGACCAGGTTCATTGACCGCGGCAACCTTTGCATGGGGAATGGCAATTCCGTCTCCGACAGCCGTACTTCCAAGGGCTTCTCTGGCCAGAATACCTTTCTTATATCCTTCCTTATCATTCAGCCTGCCGCTCTTATCCATCAAATCCACAAGATAGTCAATGGCGGCTCCTTTGGAATCGACCTTCACGTCAAGAGCAATACTTTCTTTTTTTAACAGATCTGTAATCTTCATGATGTCCTCCTGATTTCTCCCTGCTTCTCATGAGCCTTTATTTGTAACAATTCAGACAGCATGAACTGTTACTGCAGCGAGTGCGCAGACCTGTCTGAACTATTACCTTTACATACTATTTTCCTGATGGTTACAGCTTCTCAAGAAGTTCAATAATATCTTTTCTTGTCGCTATTCCCTCCGAAAATGCGGTTGCGCTTCCGGATGCCGTTCCCAGCTTCAGAGCATAGGCGTAATCCCGTTTGTCGAGATATCCTGCAATGAATCCGGCCACCATCGAATCTCCGGCTCCGACCGAATTCTTTACCGTTCCCTTTGCAACACCCATCTTATGAACCTCTTTCTCCTCCGTGACAAGAATCGCCCCGTCGCCTGCCATGGACACGAGTACGTTGACGGCCCCCATTTCCTGCAGCTTTCCGGCGTAGGTTATGATATCTTCATCTGATTTTAGCTCTGCACCGAACATTTCACCAAGTTCATGGTTATTCGGTTTAATCAGAAACGGATGGTATTTCAGAACATTGAGAAGCAGATCTTTCGTAGCGTCTACTACGATTCTTATCCCTTTTCCGTCGAGGCGTGACATAATTGTTTCATAAATCCGGTCGTCAATCGATTTCGGGATACTGCCGGACAGCACGAGAATATCTCCGTTTTCCAGCTTCTCCAGCTTCTCAAACAGCTTTTCCACATCACTCTCCGTGATTTGCGGCCCGATGCCATTGATTTCCGTCTCATTGTCCGACTTCATCTTGACATTGATCCGGGACATCCCGTCTTTCACACGAATAAAATCGCTTGCAAATCCAAGTGTCCTGACACCACGCTCTATCTCATCTCCGGTAAATCCCGCTACGAATCCCAGCGCTGTGCTGGCATACCCCAGTTCCTTTAAAACAGCAGATACGTTTATCCCCTTGCCGCCGTAAAAAATTTCTTCCGATACGGTTCTGTTAACGGTTCCTGTCGTAAAATTATCCACCTTCACCACATAATCCAGAGCCGGATTAAATGTAACCGTGTAAATCATACGTCATTCCTCCTCTTCTATATGAAATATATTTTCACCATCTGACATCATAATAATACGTATCTTTCATTTCGTCAATAGATATCTTCATGAAATTCCATTTCTTTTCCAATTTCATCATTATGCATAATTTACCCTGAAAACCTGCATTTTAAACATATTTTTTTTAGTCATTCTGCCCATTGCCGTTTTGACAGCCGCCGCTTTGATTTTCACGGCTGGCTGCATCCCGTCTGGAATAGACACAGCCGCAGTAATTCTGACGATACAGATGATATTCCTGCGAAAGCTCTACGGAGCGTCTGTAGCCGTTCTTTTTCTTAAAATCTGAATTGAGAAAACGGACCCCGTATTTTTCCCCCGCTTCCTCGCCAATCCGGTTCAGCCTCGCAGCATCCTTCATCGGACTGATGGTGAGGGTTGTCGTGAACCAGTCAAATCCCCCCTCTTTGGCCAGCTTTGCCGCCTCATAAAGCCGCATTCTAAAGCATAAGGTACAGCGTTCGCCCCCCTCTTCGTCTTCCTCATGTCCCTTCGCCATCTGAAAAAATTCCTCCGGCCTGTAATCACCCGCCACAAATTCCACAGGATAGCCCGACGGCATCTCCCTGACCAGACGCCGAATCTCTCCCAGTCTCTCCTCATATTCATCGCGGGGATAGATATTGGGATTATAATAAAAAACTGTAATTTTGAAATATTCAGACAGGTACTCAAGAACATAGCTGCTGCAGGGAGCACAGCAGCTATGAAGAAAGAGGGTAGGGACGTCTCCTTCCCGTTTGGCCTGTGCGATGACTTTTTCCATCTCTAGCTGGTAGTTCTTTTTGTTTTCCATACGTTTTCCTCCTTATATTACAGCCGGACCGCCGTAAAAAAACAGCCTGCCGCCAAAAGCCCCATGCGCAGTACATAACTGTAATACACAATTGGCCTTCAGCACACAGGCTGCCAATAATATTCAACTTTACTGATTACAGGAAATCACGAATCCGTTTACTTCTGACCGGATTTCTCAGTTTTCTGAGTGCTTTGGCTTCAATCTGCCTGATACGCTCACGGGTAACGTTAAATTCTTTCCCCACTTCTTCCAGTGTTCTTGGATGTCCGTCTTCAAGACCGAACCGGAGAACGATAACCTGACGTTCTCTTTCCTTCAAATCTCCTAACAATGCATCGATATGCTCTCTCAGCATCACGGATTCCACATTACCTTCCGGAGTCACAACGTTGCTGTCCGCTACAAAGTCACCCAGGTTGGAATCGTCTTCCTCTCCAATCGGTGTCTCAAGCGAAGCCGGTTCCCTGGCTATCTGCATAATCTCCATTACTTTGTCTTCCGACATCTCGAGTGCTTCGGAAAGCTCTGCTACTGACGGTTCATACCCCAGTTCCAGCGTCAGCTTTCTCTGCATCTTCGACATCTTGTTAATTGTCTCAACCATATGCACAGGAACACGGATCGTCCTTGCCTGATCTGCCAGCGCTCTTGTGACAGACTGCCGAATCCACCAGGTAGCATATGTACTCAGCTTATATCCTTTTGTGTAATCAAATTTTTCAACACCCTTAATCAGGCCCAGGTTCCCTTCCTGTACCAAATCGAGAAAGCTCATGCCTCTGCCGGTATAACGTTTCGCAATACTAACTACAAGCCTGAGATTGGCCTCAATTAAACGTTCCTTTGCATTGTCATCGCCTTCCGCCTTCCTCTTGGCAAGACGCAGTTCCTCATCAGCGCTTAAAAGCGGAACTGTACCTATCTCCTTCAGGTACATGCGCACCGGGTCTTCCGTGCCGATTCCTTCCAGAAGGTCAATCGCATCAAGATCGATCTCTTCCTCTTCCTTCAGAAAATCGTCATCTGCATCATCCAGAAGCAGAGCGTCATCTTCCGCCAGTATTGTCTCATCGATTACTTCAGGGATAATGTCAATATTACTGTTCTCCAGATAACTGTATATCTGTTCCATCTGTTCTGTTGACAGATTATCCCCGGCAAAAAAATTGTTAATTTCTGTGATGTCAAGTGCGTTCTGTTTTGTTTTCGCCAGGTCGACAAGTCGTTTTAGCTTCTCTAAAAAATTTTCTTTCTCCACGAATTAACGTCCTTTCGCCTAAGAAGTTTGTAAATTATAATTCAGTAGCGGCTATCCAATCGGCTTAATTCTGAATAACCGGTTCTGAACAGCTGCGTATTGTAAATTGGTACTCGGCCTTTTATTATATACTAACCAAAATTTTTTTTCAACATATTTCTAAGCTTTTCTCTCAGTTTTTCACAAAGCTTCGACAACAGACGACGCCCGGCGCCGAATCGACACCGCCCGGCTCTTGTTTTCTATCAGAATTTCCGTTCTGCTGCCGCCGTACTCGCCGTCGAGCGACCAGTCTACCGGCTCTTGGGAAATCACTCTCAAAGTTTTGGCCCGGAACTGATATACGCAGTCGTTCTCTCCCTCGCGAAGAATCAGATAAGAAGCAATACTTGCAATATCTTTGGGTGTCCTGGGTTTACGGACAAGAAGAACCTCGAATTCACCGTCGTCCAGGGCCACATCAAGGCCGACCAGCCCCTTAAATCCTCCAATACTGATGGTATTGGTAATCATTCCGATAATAAATTCATCCTCCAGCACTTTATCTTCCCATTCAAATTTCATTCTGTAAGCTTTCAGATTTGTAACTCTTTTCACGGCCTCCAGCATATAGGCCTGATGGCCGAGAAGATTCTTGGCCTCCTGCGGCGTACTGTAGGAAACCTCTGTGAATGCTCCGAATGCCGCAACATAGACAAAATATCTGTCTTCCCCGAATCTGCCCACATCGACGGCAGTCGTTCCGCCGCTGACAGCATCGAGAGCCGCCTTCTTCATATTCTTCGATATTCCGATGCTGGACGCGTAGTCATTCGTGGAACCTGAGGGAATATATCCCAGGACAGGCCTTTTTCCCTCTTCAATCGTCATCAGTCCCGATACGACTTCATTAAGCGTGCCGTCTCCGCCGCTGCAGACTACAAGGCTCCTGCCTCTCCCGCGCCGTGATACGATCTGCATGGCATCTAACGGCTTCTGTGTTACATACACCGACACCTCATAGCCATATTTCGTAAATATATCCAATATATCAAGCAGCTTACTGCGTATCTGCTCCTTGCCCGATCTGGGATTGAACACGAAAATCATTTTTTTCATAGGCCTTCCCTCTCATTATTTCACATTAAAGCTTTTGTATACACTCCGAATGCATTTGGCAGGGGATATTTTGAAAATATTTCCTCTTTTTTTACCATATGAAACAATTCCGGATGTTCTTTTGCCATTTTAACACGGTATCCAGTCATATGCCATTCCACATGAGAGAAGATATGGACCGAGTCAGGCAGTCTCTCAGAGGCAAGAATATCCTCTTTCGGAAGCCCGAGAACTTCTGAAAGCTCCTCCTCCCCTGCATGTCCCGGAATATTGGGAAATTCATAGAGGGAAGCCAGAAGCCCCTTTCCACTCCTCTTTCGTATAGCTGCTTTATCCTCCCATTCGAGAAGAAATATTGTCTTTTCTTCAATTCTTCTCGGTTTTTTAGGAGCCTTTACCGGAATCACATCCGTCAGTTCCCCTTTTAAAGCCAGACACAGGGAATTCATCGGACATTCACCGCACAGCGGCTTCCCTGCCGGGATACACACAATAGCCCCCAGTTCAATAAGAGCCTGGTTATAATCGCCGGCCCTCTCCCTGTCCATATTATCCCTTATTAAAAGCTCATAACGCTTCTTTGTGCCTGCTTTCGTAATGTCCCCGCGATCAGCAAGCAGTCTTGATATCACTCTCAGGACATTGCCGTCCACCGCTGGTTCAGGTATCCCAAAGGCGATAGATGATATGGCTCCCGCCGTATAGCTGCCGATTCCGGGAAGCTTAAGAAGCTTATCATAGGAATCCGGCATTACCCCTCCATGCTCATCCACTATTACCTGGGCCGCCTTTTTTAAATTTCTGGCTCTGCTGTAATACCCAAGCCCCTCCCAGAGCTTTAGGAGAGTTTCCTCATCTGCCGCGGCCAGACTTATGACGTCGGGCAGTGCCTCCATGAACCGTGCAAAATAAGGTTTGACCGCCTCTACCCTGGTCTGCTGGAGCATAATCTCCGAAATCCAGACCTTGTAGGCCTCCGGTTCTTCCCTCCACGGCAGGATTCTTCTGTTGTTGTCATACCAGTGAAGCAGCGGCCCTCTGACAGCTCTTAATCTTTCATCTTCTGTTAAAGGCGTATCCGGCCGTTCCAGTGTTTTTAATTTACTATAAAGATATTCCATAATTTCCTCTGCGCCTCACAAAACGATAACCTGCACGCTACGCCCCAAAGCCAGGTTTTCGCCGGGACGGAAGACTCAGTCTCCCCCCTCGCCACACCGGACATGGTCCGTTCCGTACGCGTCCTCCGGGCCTCAATAAGGCCGGGAACAGTACGCTGTTATACATAGCCGTATATGCCGCGGACAGAAACCTCGCCCGAAATCACCTGGTGGACTGCCCCGTCTTCCGTCTTCACAAGCAATTCGCCGGCATCGTTAATCCCGAGTGCCGTACCCACATATTCGCTGCCCGGCTGAAGGACACGGACGGAGCGCTGCATATTAGCCAGATGGCTGTTGTAGACGTCCAGCAGCCCTGACATATTGCCGGATTCCATAAATACGTTATAATATTTCTCGTAAGACTCCATCACTGCGCCTATCAGCTGGCTCCTCTTTACACGCTTTCCCGTCTGCAAAAGGATGGAAGTTGCCACATCCTTAATCTCTTCCGGAAGCTCCTCCATATTGGCGTTAATTCCCATGCCTGTAACCACGTAATTGATGCATTCCAGCTCGGTGCTCATCTCGGTGAGAATGCCGCAGATTTTCTTTCCGTCCGCCACAATGTCATTCGGCCACTTAATCTGAGTCTCCAGGCCGCAGGTTTTCCCAATTCCTTCCGATACGGCCAGGGCTGCCACCAGAGTCAGCATGGAAGCGGCGGACGGATGAATCTCCGGTCGGATCATCAGGCTCATCCAGACGCCCACGCCACGGGGTGACGTCCACATTCTTCCCCTGCGTCCCTTCCCCATATTCTGGTAGTCGGCCACTGCCAGCGTTCCATGAGGAGCGCCTGCCTCAGCCGCCTGCTTGGCTTCTGTATTCGTGGAACCGGTCTCGTCAAAATAGAGTACCTTCTTCCCGGCCCATTTCGTATTCATACTGCTTTCAATTTCAGCCCTGCTTAATATATCGCCGGCCATCTTCAGCCTGTATCCCTTATTTCTGACGGCTTCTATCAGATATCCTTCTGTCTCGAGCTGCTTGATCACCTTCCAGACGGCTGTTCTGGAAACATTGAACTTCTCGCAAATCTCCTGTCCCGATATATATCCTTCTGCTTCTTTAAGCATACGCAAAACTTCTGTCTTCACTTGTTTTTACCCCCACCAGATTGTAAGCGCACTAACCACACAAAGCAGGAAAAGTCCCACTCCCGCGGTCATCAGTGCCGCGCCTGCAAATCTCTTTTTCTTTTTTCCTCTGTTATTATGAAAGCGATCATAGCCGTTGGCAAAATTCAGCAATGCGGCCAGAAGAAAGATGGCCGGGAACAAAATCCGGTTCTCATCCGGATTTAAAAAAGCCAGAACTGCCAGGATGACTATCAGGATTCCCACAATAACATGAAGTGTGTCTAAAACAAAAGAAGAGACTCTTCCGCTTCTCTTTTTTTCCTGTATTACCATCCTTTTCTCTCCTTTAATGTTTTGGTCGTGCATTATCTTCAGATCCTTCTTATTTTACATAAATACCGGCCGCTTGTCAAAAAAATATTTAGTTGTGGTTGGAGGACGCGGCCGGACCGGCGGGGTCCTCACCCGCTAAAGGAAGTCTCCCGTCAGCTTTCAGTAAAGATTTATGGATTTCCCGGGCCAGTTCATCCGCTTTGTAAACACGGTATCGGCTGATTTTAAAAGTAACTGCAAGCTCCTCCAGTATTGCCAGATACATATCCTTGTAATCCCAATCCGGCTTCAGCTTGAGCTCCCTGGCCAGCTCCGGGAACACATTCTCGGTATAAAAACGGTATCCGTCGAGATAAGCAAGCGCCTCTTCATCCAGGACAGATTCCAGATAAATCTTTAAGAGTTCCAGTTCAGACATCATCCTGTCAAAATAATATGGTTCCTCATACGGGGCATAGATATAATATCTCCGTCCGTCCAGGCCGTATAGGAGGCGCGAGGCCTCCAGATACCCAAGCGCCATATTCTTCCTGCTTCTTTTTTTGTCAAATTCAAGCACTCCGCCCAGCTCTTCCCTGGGGGCGATGTGGTAGATATTGGTCCCTTCCGGTATCTTTACTTTCTTTTCACGGTCATAGCCGGGTCCGTAGATTCGGACTACGATCACGTCCTGATAGCCACGGTCAACCAGCACATCGAGAGGAACATTGTTAAAACCGCCGCCGTCCGTATAGAGCTTTCCGCTCAGCTTCTCCGTCTTAAAAACAGGGAAGAATGCGCTGGCCAGTAAAATTTCCTCCATCTTACCCTCTGATGCAGATTTGACGTCTATATTAAGGAGCTTCATATCGGATACTGAAAAAGTCGTTGCAAACAGTTCACAATGGGAATTCCTGATCTTTTCCTCATCTACGGTTTCATGAAGCAGCTTTTTAAGAGGCGTAATATCTACTCCGCGGTCTTTAATCAGTTTCTTAATTTCCTCGGCCGTCTCCAGGATACTGCCGGTGTTCATATTAAAATCCATAACCGCAGAATAATTGATATTATGCCAGATATCCTCCGCTTTCTCCGGATCATCCATGCAAATCAGCGCCCCGTTGAGTGCCCCTACCGACACGCCCGAGACGCCCTTTATCTTGATTCCGGCTTCCCTGAGCGCCCTCCAGGCGCCTATCTGGAAAGAGCCTTTCGCTCCGCCTCCTTCCAGTACCAGCCCGTATTCTCTGGATAAATCCAGTTTAATCTTATCCTGGCCCAGGTTGACTTTCCTGACCATCCTGCGCCGGCTGCTTTCCGGCTTTTTCTCATTCTCCATTGTTCCACCTGTACAGGAAAAACCGGATTGCCTCGAGCATTTCCTGACTGCCTCGGACTAATCCGGTTTTCTATTATTCCTGCTGCCTATTACGCGTTGCCGTTACTGTCGTCCTTCATTCCGACCTCTGCAAGAGACTTTACGAGGCCCGCAATTCCCTGAATCTCAGAGGGAATAATGATTTTGGTCGCTTTGCCGTCCGCTGCCTTTGCAAAGGCCTCAAGGCTCTTAATCTGGAGTACCGCATTATCGGCTCCGGCCTCCCGGATATAGCGGATACCGTCTGCATTCGCTTTCTGTACCTTGAGAATCGCTTCCGCTTCACCTTCCGCCTCGCGGATCCTCTTCTCTTTTTCTGCTTCCGCACGGAGAATTGCTGATGCTTTCTCTGCCTCTGCTTCCAGGATTACCGACTCCTTCTGGCCTTCTGCAACCAGAATCGCTGATTTTTTCTCACCTTCCGCACGCAGGATAACTTCACGCCGTTCACGCTCTGCCTTCATCTGCTTCTCCATCGCATCCTGAATGGCTGCCGGAGGAATGATGTTCTTAAGCTCCACACGGTTTACCTTGATGCCCCACGGGTCGGTGGCGATATCAAGCGCGGCACGCATCTTTGTATTGATAGTCTCTCTGGACGTCAGAGTCTGGTCAAGCTCCAAATCACCGATTATATTACGGAGCGTTGTAGCTGTAAGGTTCTCAATCGCCATGATGGGATTCTCCACCCCGTATGCGAACAGCTTCGGATCCGTAATCTGGAAAAAGACTACCGTATCAATCTTCATTGTGACATTATCTTTTGTGATAACAGGCTGCGGTGCGAAATCCACTACCTGCTCTTTCAGAAGAACTCTCTTTGCCACCCGGTCAATAAACGGCACTTTAAAATGAATGCCTACAGACCATGTTTCCAGATAAGCTCCTAAACGCTCAACGACAAGTGCCTGTGCCTGCGGTACAATCCTGATGCATGATGCCAGTACCAGCAGGACGATAATCGCAAGAATGACAAAACTTATAAATGCTCCCATATGCTATTACTCCTCCTCAACTTTGCTTACAATCAATTTTACCCCATTGACTGCGTCTATCTTTACCATAGTTCCTTCTTTAATCGGCTTCCCGTCGGACGAACGCGCCGTCCACTCCTGCCCCGACACAACAGCGGCTCCCGTAGCCAGATCATTATCCACGTCGGCCGTGATTCTGGCTTTCTTCCCGATGAGTCCCTCCACATTGGTTTTAACCGTCTTCTTATTGACGAATCTCAGCGCAAAGGGCCGGGTAAAGAAAAGCAGCGCACAGGAAATAATAAAAAATGCCGCCATCTGAACATTATAATTTGCTCCGAGTAAAGCCAGTAAAAAAGCGATAATTGCACCTCCGGCAAACCAGATGGTCGTAAGCGCCATTGTTGCAGCTTCTATCCCTATCAGAATCACAAAAGCTGCCAGCCAGATTATCCATGCCATACTTTCTTCTCCTTTCTTAACTAAAGGAAATACTCCTTGATACTATTATAGTATTTTTTCAGACATTTAGCAACATATGGCAGAATATTCTAAACTTACATTTTTATTACTCATTTATAAACTAAAAACTAATATTTTATTAAATATTAATTTCTTCTCTGCCGTGCAGTCTCAAACATGAGAATGGAGGCTGCCACAGCCGCATTGAGGGATTCTACCTGACCGGCCATCGGAATCCTGACATAGCAGTCCGCCATCGCCGCCGTCTCCTCCGTAAGTCCGTTAGCCTCATTGCCGATGAGAAATCCCGTATCCGTACGGTAATCTTCATTCTCGTAGCTTACCTTCCCCTTTAAGTGGGCGGCATAGAGCCGGATTCCCTCCGCTTTAATCCTGCCGAGGGCCTGCTGCCAATCTTCCACATAGACAAAGGGAACACGGTAGATAGAACCCATTGTGGAACGTATCACCTTCGGATTATAAATATCAGCCGTTGCACTGTTCATGACTACCCCGGTGATTCCTGCGCCTTCACCGGCCCGCAGGATTGTTCCCAGATTCCCGGGATCCTGGATTGTCTCAAGAATCATCAGGTGGGCAGGACTGTCCCTCTTTATCCCATCCCCTTTCACAATTTCATTAAGAGAATGGGAAAGCTGAGCGGCCACCGCCAGAATTCCCTGGGGCGTCTGTGTATCCGACATATATTTCATTACATCGTCGGACACCTCCTCAAAACAGATCCCTTGTAAAAGCTCCGACGCCTTTTCACCATGCTGCCTCAGAAAGCTCTCCGAAACATATGTCTCCTTCAGCCTGTCCTTCGGCAGCTCGGCAAACATCTTTGCCCCCTCCACAATAAACAGTCCCTGTTCCCTCCGTATCTTTGCTTTTTTCGCCAGCGCAGATACCGACCTCACTCGGTTATTTCCGGTACTCGTTATCATCTGTGTCCTCCGTAATGACCATAAAACTATATTTCAATCTGTTCCAGCTCCTCCAGCCACAGCCTGCTGCATGCATCGCTTGGCATCCTCAGATCCCCACGCGGAGACACGGCCGCCGAGCCGACCTTCGGACCGTCGGGAAGACAGGAACGTTTAAACTGCTGGCTGAAAAATCTTCTGTAAAATACCTTCAGCCATTTTAAAATCACTGCATTATCATAAACTCCTTCAAAAGCCATGACGGCAAGGCGGTAAATCTTTCCCGGATGGTAGCCGTAGCGCAGAATATAGTACAGATAAAAATCATGCAGCTCATACGGACCTACAAGATCCTCCGTTTTCTGAGCTATCTTTCCGTCTTTCTCAGGCGGCAGAAGTTCCGGACTAACCGGGGTATCCAGCACATCGAGCAGTACCTCCGAAAGCTCTTTCTCCCCGCAGGTATCGGCAAAATACCTTACCAGATGGCGTACCAGCGTCTTTGGAACGGAGCTGTTGACTCCATACATGGACATATGGTCGCCGTTGTAGGTAGCCCAGCCCAGCGCCAGCTCCGACATATCGCCGGTACCAATCACCATCCCGTTATATTTATTGGCGATGTCCATCAGGACCTGGGTCCGTTCCCTGGCCTGGGAATTTTCATATGTCACATCATGAACGGAAGAATCATGTCCGATATCGCGGAAATGGTTTGCCACCGCATCCTTTATGTCTACCTCCAAAAGGGAAGCACCCAGCTTTTTTGTCAGATAGCAGGCATTGTGGTAGGTTCTGTCCGTAGTCCCGAAGCACGGCATTGTGACGCAGATAATCTTATCCCTGGCAAGCCCCAGCAGATCAAAGGCCCTGACCGTGACAAGCAGCGCCAGGGTGGAATCGAGTCCGCCGGAAATACCGATTACCGCACTCCTGCATCCCGTATGCTTTAATCTCTTCTTAAGTCCCATGGCCTGAATGGAAAGAATTTCCTCACACCTTCTGTTCCTGCTCTCCTCATCCTGCGGCACAAATGGGGATGGGTCGATAAAACGCTCCGGCCTGTTTTCATCCTCATACAGGCTAAAGTCGATAAATACATAATTTTCCCGCCCCGCCGTCTGATAGGTAGTCATTCTTCGGCGCTCACATTCCAGGCGCTCCAGGTCCATGTCCGCATAGACAGTCTCATTTTCAAAGCGGCGCGATTCTGCCAGCATGGTACCGTTCTCAGCAATAATATTCTGCCCGCCGAAAACCAGATCCTGGGTTGATTCTCCTTCACCTGCATTGGCGTAGATATATCCGCAGAGCAGTCTTGCCGACTGACCCGAGATAAGGCTCCTCCTGTAATCGCTTTTGCCTGTCGTCTCATCACTGGCGGAACAGTTTACAATCACCGTGGCTCCGGCCGAAGCGTGGCCGATACTGGGCGGATTCAGCACCCAGACATCCTCACAGATCTCTGCTCCCACCACCAGGTTCTCCACATTGGCACAGTTGAACAGGATTTTGCTCCCCATCAGAACATAGCCGTCCTCCCAGGGAACTGCCACCGGCTTTTCAAATCCCGGATTAAAGTAGCGCAGCTCATAGAATTCAGAATAGTTCGGCAGGCACATTTTGGGAATAAGGGCAAGCAGCTCCCCGTCCTGAATGGCGGCGGCTGTATTATAGAGCTTGTTATTATACTCCCACGGAACACCGGCAAATACCAGCATGTCGCTTCCTGCCGTAAAATCCACCAGCTTTTTCAATTCTTCCCTGGCCTTTGTGAGAAGCGGTTTCTGGTTAAACAGCTCCCCGCATGTATATCCGGTCAGAACCAGCTCAGGAAATACCATGATTTTGGCTCCGCGTTCCCTTCCCTCTATGATTCTGCAGCAGATCTGCTCTCTGTTATATTCCACATCCGCTACTTTTACTTCCGGTGTTGACGCCGCAACACGGATAAAACCGTCCTTCATATTCATTGTCTCCTTTGCAGGTTATATGTCAAATCAAATTGCCATTTTATTCAATCTCTTATTTTAAATACAATAGCAGAAAATGTCAATTTATTAGTGTTCTCCCGGTAACATTGTTACAGTTCAGCCTTTGGCCAAACTGCAACAAATGATGCACAGAAACGGAAAAAACGCCTCGCGGAATACATCATAGCCGAACTGTTACCTTCCATTTTCCCCATTTCATATAAATAATATCCATCAGAATCGTTGTAATCCACGTTATCGGATAACACCATAAAACAGCCTCGTAGCTTGGAAACACCGGTATTATTAATTTTATGTAAATCATTCTGAGCACGCACATGTTTCCGACGGAAATCAGCATTGTTTCCATCGATTTGCCCGCTCCGCGCATGACTCCCATAAGAATCTGATGTACTGCCAGCACAGCATAGAATCCGACCAGGATACGCATCGTAATCATGCCGTTGTGAATCACCCCGGGATCGGATGAGAAAATGGAAAGCACACGCTCCGACTCGAAAAACAGCAGCAGAGAGATCAGCGCCGATACCGATACGCAGATGATCATTCCCTGCTTAATTCCTTCCCGAATCCGCTCCGGTTTTCCCGCTCCGATATTCTGTCCGGTAAAAGTCGTAGCTGCCATGCAAAAACTCTGCATCGGCAGTACCACAAAGCCGTCCACCTTATTATACGCCCCGAATCCGGCCATCACGGTGGAGCCGAAAATATTGACATTGGCCTGCACCACCACATTCGAGAGGGAGATAATGGACTGCTGGATGCCGCTTGGGATCCCGAGGCGGAGAATCCGTTTCATCATACGTTTATCTATTTTGATTTTTCTAAGTTCCAGCCGGTAAATATCTTTTGCCCTCATCAAAGCTGACATAACAAGTACGGCCGACACAAACTGCGAGATAATCGTCGCCCATGCCACGCCGTCAACTCCCATATGAAAACCGGCTACAAAAAGGAGATCAAGGACAATATTGGTAACAGAAGAAATGCACAGGAATATAAGAGGCCGCCTGGAGTCTCCCACCGCCTGCAGGATACCGGCCCCCATATTGTATAACAGATTGAACAGCGAACCCAGAAAATAAATCCTGAAATAAAGGACAGATGTGTCGAGAACCTCCGGCGGCGTCTTCATCAGCCGCAGAATAGACGGTGAGAACACGATGCCCACAACCGATAAAAGAATGCCTCCGATGATGCTCAGGGCTATGGACGTATGAACCGCCCACCCCATCTTGTCCTCGCTCTTTGCCCCGTAATACTGGGAAATAATAACGCCGGATCCGACTGCAATTCCCATGAACATTCCAATAATCAGGTTGATTAGAGGCGTGCTGGACCCTACCGCCGCCAGGGCTTCACTGCCGATGAACTGCCCCACAACAATGGAATCCACCGTGTTGTAAAGCTGCTGGAACAGATTGCCTATCAGTAACGGAATCGAAAAAATAACGAGCTGTTTCCAGATTACCCCCTCTGTCATCAGAACACTGCCGTCTTTTTTCCCTTTCATCCTACTCACTTTTTCTCCCTCCTTATTAATTTCCCCTCGCCGATGCCAGTTCCCTGACCACCTCTCCGGCGATCAGCAGACCGGCCGCCGGCGGAACAAATGCGATGCTGCCCGGCACCGAACGGCGCGAGCTGTTCTCCGATATCTCCTCTCTGATAAGCTGCTCTTCCAGCTCAGGCTCCGGTTCCACCGGCTTCTCTGTGGAAAACAGCACCTTCAGCCTTTGAATCCCCCTGCTTTTCAGTTCCTTCCTCATTACCCTGCAGAGCGGGCAGACAGACGTCTCCGATATATCAGCAATCCGGAACAGTTCCGGATGCAGTTTATTGCCTGTTCCCATTGATGAAATAAGCGGTATCCCTGCCTCCCCGGCATACTGGGCCAGCGCCAGCTTCGCCGTCACCGTATCGATTGCATCCACAATGTAATCCACCCGTCCCGCCGCCAGGAAAATTTCTTGAATATTGTCCGTCAGAATGAACGTTTCAAAAGTCATGGTCTGCGTATCCGGGCATATTTCCCTGATAATCCCTTCCATTACCTTCGTCTTTTTCATCCCCACCGTACTGTGGTAGGCAACGCACTGGCGGTTGATATTCGTCACTGAAACATCGTCATTATCTATCAGAATCAGACGTCCGACGCCGCTTCTGGCAAGCGCCTCGGCGCAGTGGGAGCCGACGCCTCCGATTCCAAAGACTGCCACCGTACTTTCCCTCAGCTTTTCCATCCCGGTTCTTCCCAGTATCAGTTCCGTCCTTATAAATTCACGTCTCTGTGCCATATCCATCCGTTAAACCTCTCTACTCCATCGGAGCATGATAAAACCTGCCATAAAACTGCTCCGTCTTAAACACGTTAATAATTACATGGGGATCTACTTCCCGCATCAGCCTTATAATATCATCCACCTCATAGGAAGAAATTACCGTGTGAAGCACATACATCTTCTTCCTGCTGTAACCGCCCACAGCCTCCACGCAGGAGATTCCGTGCTTGCAGACCCGGATATACGCCTCCATCATCTCGTCGGCCTTCTCCGTCGTAATCTGCAGAGTCACCCTGTCATACCTGTGGTGGAAGGTCGAAATCGTCTTAGTGGATATGAACTGGAAGAGAATCGAATACGCAGCGTTCATCCATCCGAATAACAAACCGAATATGCAGTAAAGCACACAGTTCCCGATAAAGACCTGTCCCCAGATGGAACGGCCCGTTTTATTTGAAACATAGAGGGCGATAAAGTCGGTTCCTCCCGAGGAGGCATTGCCCTTCAGGGCTATCACAATGGAAATTCCCATTAAAAAACCGCCGAATATAACATTCAGAACCGGGTCGTCAAACAGCGGTTCAAAATGCAGGAATTGCAGGAATCCGCTGGTAAGGAAAACCTGGAACAGGGAAAAAGCCGTAAACCTTACACTGATGCCGCGGCTGCAGATAATCGCCACCGGAATATTAATGCACAGCATTCCGAGTGATGTGGGAAAGCTTATTCCCCATGTAGAGGTCAGCATCTCCACTAAGATTGCGATACCGGTAAATCCGCCGGACAAAAGCTCCGCCGGCCGGATAAAAGCCTGTATAACAAAAGCCTGCAAAACAGCAGAAATAACGACTGCCATAAATGTAATGACATTTCTGACTGCTTTCATTTTCTGTATCTGCATGGCCCTGTCTTTAATTTCCTGCGCTTTTCTGGCAATCTCGCCTGTCTCCGCCTCTTTATCCTCTTCCGACGGATTATCTGCTCCTGCCGTATTATCTGCTTCTCTATTTTCAGGCTGCCCTGCGGCGCCTTTGCTTTCGTACATCCTGTTGCTCTCTTCCGCTCCTAATCCCTTCTTTTCGATGTCTTCGGAACTCATTCTATACCTCCTGACGGTAATTTTTATAGTTGGCGGTACAAAGCGCATACTGCGGACCTTTCACCGCCATGTAAAAAAAGGAACCGCCTTTCCCCCACAGAAGGCAGTTCCTCCGGTCACGTTCACTAACCGTTACATCAAATAGTTTATTGCTTATGTAAATATAACATTTTATACTGTTTTTGTCAATCAAATCCTGTCAATATGCACAAATCTTTTTTGCCGGAGGAAACTACCCGATATTATATTTGATTTCCTGCGGACTTATTCACTCATAATTTTTAGAAATTTACACATACTTTCCATAATTCTAAAATTCATTTGCATAATTCTGGATGAGAGGAGCTATTTTATGAAAATCTCAAATAAACTGGAGACCAATATGCAGCGCTTTGAAAAGCTGCTGCGTCCCGATATCAACTTTGATGTGGTATACCGTGTCATCCGCGTCGGCGGACGGAATGCCTGTATCTATTTTATTGACGGTTTTACAAAGGATGATACGCTGCTTCGTATCCTCCAGTCCTTTGGGAGCATTAAACCGGAGGCAATGCCTGATACGGCACACGAATTTTCCAAGCTGTACCTGCCATACGGCGAGATAGGGCTGGAGACGGAGGAAGACCTCCTGGTAACCCAGCTTCTATCCGGCGTGCCATGCATGCTGATTGACGGATATGAGCAGGCATTCACCATAGACTGCCGCACATACCCGGCCAGAGGCGTCAGCGAACCGGAAAAGGATAAAGTGCTGAGAGGATCCAGGGACGGTTTCGTCGAGACTCTGGTTTTTAATACGGCGCTGATCCGCCGTCGTATCCGCGATCCGAAAATGCGGGTCGAGATTATGAATGCAGGAGAAAGCTCCCACACCGATATTGCCATCTGCTATATGGACGGAAGAGTTGACGAGGATCTTCTGGCTAAAATAAAAGGCAGAATTGAGAAACTCCATGTGGATGCCCTTACCATGAATCAGGAAAGCCTGGCGGAGTGCATTTATCCGCATAAATGGTACAATCCTTTTCCAAAGTTCCGTTTTTCCGAGAGGCCGGATACTGCGGCTGCATCCATCCTGGAAGGCAATATCATTATACTCGTGGATAACTCCCCCTCCGCAATGATACTGCCGTCATCCATCTTTGACATTATTGAGGAAGCAGACGACTATTACTTTCCGCCTATTACGGGAACTTATCTGAGGCTGTCCAGAATGCTGATATTCCTTCTGACGCTGTTTCTGACGCCTCTGTGGCTGCTCTTTATGCAGAATCCGGGCTGGATTCCCGAATGGCTTGCCTTTATCCAGGTCACCGACGATGTCCATGTGGCTCTGATATTCCAGCTCCTGATTCTGGAGTTTGCCATCGACGGCCTGCGTCTGGCTGCGGTCAACACCCCCAGTATGCTGACAACGCCTCTGAGTGTCATCGCCGGTATCGTCCTCGGCGAATATTCGGTTAAATCGGGCTGGTTCAACAGTGAAACCATGCTCTATATGGCTTTTGTCACCATTGCAAACTATTCCCAGACAAGCTTTGAGCTGGGGTATGCCTTAAAGTTCATGAGGGTGATGCTCCTTTTGCTGACCGCTTTCTTCAATCTTTGGGGCTTTATCGCAGGAACCGTTATCAGTGTCCTGTGCCTCATATTCAACAAGACGATTGCCGGAAAAAGCTATATCTATCCACTGGTTCCATTTAGCTTCAGTGAATTAAAAAAGCGTCTTGTGCGCAACCGGCTTCCCCATGAGGAAAAAAGAGAGTCATGATTCCACTCTCTTTGCCACCACAAAGAACCTCCCGTCTTTCTGGGTATACTCACAGGTGGTAAGCGTGATAAGCCGGTCAGGCCAGACAGCCTCCGCTCCGGTATCATAAAAACGGTGAATTTTCAAGTAATTCATCAGCTTTTCATATTGCTCCTCATCTTTTGCCAGCAGCATGGTCTTAAAGTCTTCATCCAGCCGGGAAGCCGGCTGCTTGAAGGCTGCGATCACCTGGTAGGTTCCTGTTTCTGCCAGCGTATCAAATTTAACATAGGGATGGGCTTCCTGGAATTCACGGCTGTTGTATTTTTCGATTTCGGCAAACATATCCCCGTTTTTCATATGATGGCCATAAATCAGAATGTTTGGTGTAGATTGATCCACCCGGCAGTCCCCGTCTATGAAAATCATTCCATAGGAGGATTTCTCTTTGTCAAAATTCCGGTTGATATAAAATTCCGGTTCGTCTGGGGTATACATGACCGGATAGTCCACCTTCGTGCCTTCGATATGAATCCATCCCTGCATATCCGGATTCTGGCGGTTCAGAGCCTCGTACTGTGCCAGTCTCAGACGATTCTGCCGTTCCTTCTCTTCCGCCGCATCGAGGCCTGAATATTCTTCCGTTTCATAAACGGCAGAGTCCATCACCCGGTAGACATCTTCAAGGGCTTCCTGGCCCTTTCTGTAATCCAGCTCCTTTTTTACCAGCTTATACCCGAGAAACAGTGCCGCCGCTATCCCAAGCAGGGCAATCAGAGTAAACACGTGCTGCATAAATTTTCTGCCCATCTCTTTCTACCTCCCAAGCTTAAAAAGAGCAGCGGTTCTTATCCCCCCGCTGCTCTTCAATTAAAACTGCTCTGTATTTAAAAATTATTGCTTTTGAACACTGTAACGTTTTTTCATATAGAGTGCGCCGGCTGCAATCAGCAGGGCCAGCAGAATACCGAATATGTATCCGCTGATGCCGGTATCGCCCATCCTCGGGATATTAGCCAGAGGAACTCCGGGATCCAGGATGACGATACTGCCGTCTTCTCCGGTCCAGGGTGAAAGCGGAACTTCCGAATCAATAATCTCTGTCACACTGCCCGGTCCATTGTTGGAGTTTCCTCCGCCGGACGGGCCGCCTCCGCCGCCACCGCCTCCTCCGCCGCCGGAGGGTGTGGTTCCCTCAACACAGAAGACCCAGTCTACCGCATCAAAGGTATCAATGAAATCATTGTCAAAGGTCGGGCCGGGAAGCTTCAGTGTAATCACCATATTCTTCTGTGTACCTGCCGCAAAGCTTCCGAGAGCAATGCCGTAATTACCGGCTGTCATCGACTCGTAACCCGCCTTTGGCTTCACTCCGTCGGCGCTTCCCTCATAGATAACCTTATCGTCGAGCTTCAGCGTCATCTCTATCTGATCCAGGATATCGTTACGGAAGGTCTTGCCGTCGGCGGACGCCGTACTCTTATCCCTGACCGCGGTCGTTCCGTCGGCGCTGGTAAAGTCAGCATATGCCTTCAGGTAAATGGTAACAGCCCGGCTGCTCTTATTGGAGAGCGCCACCTGATTGTCTATCGTATCACCCGGCATCAGCTCCTTCATGTTGGTGAAGAGATCCTTATCCTGGTATCCGACCACGACATCGGTATCGCCGGCGTATCTGCCACTGCCATTTACATCAACTGAGTCTGCAGCGAGTGCAGTCATGCTGCTCATTCCCACGAATGCCGCCGCCCAGAAGCCCGCCATTATCCGTTTTAATAGATTTCTTTTCATAGCATCAAACCTCTCTCGCTGCTAATCATGGTTATTTGGTTTTCAGGCGCTCCCCCTAACAGAGGGATTCCTGACCTGAAATAGCTTTTATTGTGATTAAACGAAGAGTATTATTCCTCGGTCTCAACGTCATAACTGATGATATTACCACTGCCCAACTCGAATGCCGCTTTGCAGCTTGTTACATTATCGCCAAGATTATCAGACTGTATAGCTTCCGCGTCCAAACGAACTGTGATTTCCTTATCAGCAAAATTCTCGTTATTTGCTTTAGCCGGGTCGATTGTGATATCCGTCATAATCTTCTCTGTCCAATTGCCCGGTGTGACAATATCTTTATAATAGTAATATCCGTCGTCACCCTCTTCCCAGTTTGAATTTCTACCAATTATATCCATATACTCAGGCTTGCTAATTTCATTCTCACCCTCAAGAAATACAATCTTAGCTCGAATATATGCAGCATTTTTACCTTCATTCTTAATACGAGCCTCTTTATCTAAATTCTGTCCAGGTGTAACCGGAGTTTCTGTTCCAAACTGTATACCGGTATATTTGTCGGTAATCTTCTTCTCAACATTCCCGTCACCTTCAAACCATGCAATATCTACATTGCCGGTTGTTACTACGTTCGTTGCCGTCTCAGTATCTGTAAACCATGCCAGGGTTCCTCCAACTGCCAAAGTACCAACTAATGCCGCTGCTGCTAAGGAAAGGACTAATTTTTTCTTCATTTTTTATACCTCCGAATTTTTCATTTAATATTTTCACAATTCTTTTATAAGCTTCTTCTTTATCTGTTATTACTTTGTCATCGCCTTCCATGCATCTTCCTCAGTTAAGTTGGCAGCCTGGATTGCCTCTGCATCTACCTTGATATTGAAAGAATTATTTGCAAAAACATTATCCCATTCTTCGCCCGGAATCTGAATGTCTGTAAACACGGTGAAAAGTACATCCTCGCCATTGGTCATGATGTTATTGGAGGCACTGTTTTTATAATATACGGTTGTGCTGTATGAGCCATCCTCATTCTTAGTCCATTTCGCATTTTCGTCGAGGCCTGCAAATTTAATATCGTTTTCCGCTTTCTCATCTCCAAAGGTAGCCATAACTGCCTCGTCTCCGCTTACTGTAATAACGGCTCTGACGTATGCGTCATTCCCATTATTTTTAATTGTAACTGTTTTCTGGAATTTGTCGCCCGGCATAACGTCCGCATATTCTAAACCGCCGTCTATGATTGCGCCGTCTTCTCCGCCGGCTTCGCTAAGCGTAATATCCACATTTCCCATCGTTACTACATTTGTTGCCGTCTCTGTGTCCGTGAACCAGGCCAGAGTTCCACCTACTGCCAGGGTCCCAACCATTGCCGCTGCCGCTAATGCAAGTGCATATTTCTTTTTCATCTTTCTACCTCCAAATAATTTTCTATTTTTTATATTATAAAATCATTATTACTTCCTTTTTCAGATACCCGGGCATTCCCGGAATAACCGTTTCCGTTCTTACAGGCCGTTTACAATTTGGAATGCCTGGTATGCCGCATCTGCGCCTGTCGCACCGCCCACATCGATTCCTTCGACCTGTACGGCTTCAGATACAATCGGTATAGTCAGCATGTCGAATGTAATGCCGTCCGGTAATTCTACCTTCCCGTCTCTCATCAGGCCGGGATAGGTAACTGAAGTCAGAAACTCCACATAATCCCCCTGATTCAGCGTTTCCGACAGATACCAGTATCCGTCGTCTTTGCGGGTCCATACTGCAGACGTATCTTCCGTGTCTGATGCACGTGTTATTAAAACAGACATTTCGTTGATTGTATTCCATGCTGCAATATTCACACCGCTCTCATTGCCAGGATATATAATCCAGGCGCTTCCGTCCTGCCCCTGCCCTTCGCTGTCCGTGTACTTGTATGTCACGGTTGGGATATCCGCCCTGATTCTGACATAACATTCCGATTTTCCGGCTGCTCTCACTCCGATGTCATTCTTTGTAAGCCCATCTACCTTCTCATTAATATCGATTTGGATTTTACCGGTTGTGATACTGTTAACCGCCGCCTCAATATCGGTAAAGAATGCAATGGTTGTGCCGATTGTAAGGATTGCGATTAGCAGCAATGCCAAACCGAAATGCATCGGTCTTTTCAACCACTTAACTTTGTTTTTCACTTGACTGCTCCTCCTCCTTTTCCGGCTTTAGAAGCTCCGGTATGATCTGCAGCAGGATAAATACAATGATATATGCGCCTATACAGAAAATTCCTTTCATTGTCCGCATATAGAGCGGAATATATCCAACCATTGGCACCGACATACCGGCTTTTCCGATTACATTTTCAAATGGAACCGGGGCTAAATCTTCTACCTCATTGGCATCGCCTTTTGTCTTAAATTCCCGCGTCTCTTCATTTACCTCGATTACACGGTGGGTGGCTATCGCATTATCACCCTTCCGGAAGGTGATAGGGTCACCGACCGCTATCTCCTCCGGGGTGAAATGCTTATCTACGATTACCACGCTTCCCACATGGTAATATGGCTCCATGCTGCCGCTCATGACAGCATAGATATCATTGCCCATTACCTTCGGTACTATCATGACTGCACCGATGGCAATCACGATAAGTACCATTATTACTGATATAAAATTACATATTTTTGTTACTGTCTTTACCATGATCCCTACTCGCCTTTCTATTTTTATTTGCCGCGACTAGTTCTCATTGCTGTCGTCTTCCTCCGCTTTACTGCTTCCTGTGAAAAGAACTGCAAGCGGAAGGGCTTCACGTTTCGGAATGCTGTTGTTTTCTGTCGGGAATCCACCCTCGTCTACCGTATTTACTTTAACCTTCACATCTGTAAAATAACCTTCACCGCTCTTATAGTTGTGGAATTCCACTTTGGCGTCAGCACCAGGCTCAGTCCCAGGTACTACAGAGGCTTCCTTGGTATCATCAACTGCTGTATACTGCAAATACGGTATCTCTTCAATCACGTAGCTGCCCACCGGCACTTTAAGTACCTTTGTTGCATTCGGGCTGCCCTTTTCGACCGGCACCGATACGTAAAAACTTTCTTTTGTATCCGTATTGGTCACCTTAAAGGTAAATGTAATATTCTCTTTTGCCTTTACCGGCTCTGAGTCTGCCGTCGAACCTTTTACAAGATTCTTTGTAATGCTGAGCATTCCCTCTGCCGTAGCGAGCCTGTTTGTGATTATAATGGCGTCGGACCGGCTTTCGTCTTCCTTATAGGTAACTGATACCTTGTCAGCGCCGACCGATTCCACTTCGTTGAGCGTTGATGAATAAAATTCCGGCCGATACTTCACATCGATTCCAGTACTTCCTGCCAAATCTTCCGTAATTACAAATCCCTCGACTGCTTTTGGAATATTTACAATCTTCACTGTCTCATCTGCTTTAAGCATCACGCTGAAGAAATATGTTCCGTCCTCCAGCCTGCTAAACCCATCCAGTCTCTGTCCGTCATTTCTAAAAGGAATATCCGTTTCATTAAGTGCGGTATTGTCTTTTGTCTTCAGTGTAACATCAAACTTATACTGTGCATTCGGAGACGGGTTTTCACTGTTTGTAAGCTTCTTTGTCAGTTCTATTTCCCGCTTATAATAATAGTTTTTAAACGTTGCCGTCTCTCCCGCTTTTGCCGATGCACTGAGTCCGGTCTTTTCTGCCACTGTGCCAACCTGGGCTGTCGTTTTCCACGCTCCCTTGGTATCAGCTTCGGTGATTGTAAAAGCGTTATCTTTGTCTTCAGGCTCTACTTTGAGCTTAGCACCGGATGGTTCTCCTGCCGTTACAGCAATTTCCGTATCATAATTACCTGCTGAATTTTCCGGAGGAGTAATAACAAACTTAAATTCCTTATCATCCGGATAAGCGGTTTCATCTCCGGCTAATTCTTTTATCACTGTAATATAGCCATATTCCGAATAGGTATTAACAAAGTCTGCCGTACTTCCGCTCTTTTCAATTGTTCCTGTAGTAGAAAGGCCCTCCGGTCTCAGTTCTGTACTGTCCCTGCTCTCTGTTCCGTTCCCTTCTGCCCTGATATGAGTCAGAACATAATCTTCATTTACATGATTCGCTCCGGTCTCTTCGACTGTATACTTCACTCCTGTTGGCAAACCGGTAAATTCAATTGACTCTCCTGCTTTTAATGTGAAGTTATACGCTCCATTGTTCCAGACTGCGCCTTCAGGTGCAGTATACTGTTTCCCGTCTTCGAATTTCACGGTGAAGCTGTAATCCGCATCCAGGGCGGCTGCCTCATCAATGCCCGCAACTTCTTTGCTGATTGTCAGCTTGGAAGGCGTTACCTGCACTACCGGATGCGGGAAAGTAACATCATTCCCGTTTTCAAATGTCAGGACAGCGCTTTCGTTGGAATTATAACCACGCTCACCGCTGTGGGTTCCTGTTCCGTTGTCTCCTCTGTCAGGGTAATCTGCCGTATAGTCGCCTGTTACCTTCACGCGATATGTGAGAACCCGTTTCTCGTCCTTGCCAAGGGTATCCGCCACATTCCAGTCAATCTGCTTTTCAGAGATAGAGTAAACAGCAATTACTTTCCCATCGGAATTAATGTAGTTGACGGTATCTGCATCTGCTAATACGGCTGTAAGCTTTGTTCCCTTATCTGCTGCAGTCTGCACTCCATCGGCGCTCGTTCCCGTAATAGAGCTGGTGCCATAGTAAAGTTCAGGAGCTGCAACCGTAGTTCCATTAATCTGGATTCCTGCCGGCATTACATGGCCGCTTAAAATGTCGGTCACCTTAGGATTAGTTACCGCACTGGATCCAACCTGGGCTGCCAGATTATCAAAAGTCTCCTCCAGTTCTTTTGTATTCGCAGCGCTGTAGAATGCTGTGACATTCGGGTTATACGGATTATCAATGTTCCCATTATAGGCTCCCGGTTTCATCCAGTTCATACCGGCACTGGAGTCCGAACCAAAGGCCACCGTGTAAATCGCAGCATCAGGATGCTTTTCCTTTAGCTTTCCGCTCTGCGTAATAGCCGCTCTTCTTGCATTTGTGTTACCGCCGCTGCCGGCGCCGTCCCGGTATCCATAGCTATCTACATAATAGCCCGCAGTTCCGTCGGCAAGATAAATTACATATTTGGCATTACTGTTATACTCATCCGGGTTATAAGTTTTTAAGCGGTCTAACGCCCTCTCGGCTCCTAAATATCCGCCTGCACTGTGAGTACCCTGACCAGAACCGGGCTTACTTCCATAAGGATTAGAACCCACCTCGGAAATTTCAGTCCATTTCTGTAAGGTCCTGAAATATTTCAGTTTATTTCCTTCCAGATTTTTATCTGCGCTTTCAGTATTTGCCATCGCAACATTCCTGATTTCATCATATGTCCCAGTTCTTGTATAGTTGGTCAGGTCACTTGACTGATATTCAATAAAGCTGATTTTACTGTTTGGACTTGTTATTTTCAGCTTGTTAATAAACCTGTCTACCGTTTCCTCCAATATAGTCCATCTGTTACCCCCGAGATCGTAATCCCATTGGTTCATGCTGGACGATTTATCTATAACAAATACAATATCTGCTGTTCCGCCACCGGTAGTCGTCTGAATCGAATCGCCCGTTACCTCCAGTGTCACATCATACTCATCGTCTGCCGTGTAATCCTTCCAGGCCCGTTTTGCAACCTGCGGATTTAACTCGCCGTATATATTCGTACACTGAAGCAGGTAACCCTGTGATTCCTTTGTCACTTCATATATTTCCGTTTTACTTCCTGAAACCTGCGGGTATGTACCTGTTCCCGAACTGCTGATTTCCCATTTTACAGCTTTCGCGCCCTGAGACTGCACCTCATCGACGTAAAAATACTTGCCGACCGGAATATCTACCGTAGTTTCGCTAACGCCAGCCAGCTTAACTGACTGGATTGTAATATTGGCATTTTCAGATGAATTATTCTGGTACTCTTCCAGACTCTTTCTATCGTCTGCGCTTATAACTCTAAACTGGAACTCGCTGTTTGCCGGAAGCTCTCCCTGAACCTTCTTCTGTATTTTCACTCCCTGTGAAGGGATTACCGGAAGATTGAAATCCATATAGCAGTTAGAATTTCCGCCGCCCCGCTCCATATAGTAAAAATCAAGTGTGTAATTTCCGCTGGAGCCATTTCCCGGCTTCTCTAAACCGACACAATGCTCCTGAAGTTTTCTCTTTTGGCTGGCTGTAAGCCTGATGTCATTCGCTAAATCTTCCTGGGTGTACAGATACCAATCCACTTCTCCATGAGACGGATTTGTCTTTGTCCCAGTAAATACATCCCCATGCTTTACAATACCGGTGGAGAAATCGATTGTTCCTTTTGACAATCCGTGAATTCCGCCAAGATCCATTGCCAGTCTGCTTGTAGATTTCGCCGAGTCCTTCTCTCTTATGTAAACCCATACATCATCATCGCCGGCAAAGGAGAATGTCATCGGTTCCTGCTCTGTGGCCATACCGTCCGCAGGCAGATTAAAATCAAATGACAGCTTCATGCCAAATGTATATACTCCGTTTCCATATGGGAAAAAGCCTTTTCTGCTGTCTCCTGAAACTGCCCGGCCTGTCAAGGTATTGTTCGTTGTGTTTAACGTAATACTCGACGATTCTCCATTTTCACCTTTGTATTCACTGTCATCCGCAAATTGTGCATCTATGGAGTTTAACACATAGTAGTTGTCGACTTTATTAAACACGCCGTCCCCGATTTTCACTCCATAGTTGGCAGAGGATATTCCAGTTATCTGCTCCCCCTTTGAATCAGGAAACAGTTTTGAAACGGAGCCTAAATTTCCTGCACTATACTTATCAGAAAGTCTAATCTTCCCATCAGCTCCATAGCTTGATGCCATAATTCCCTGGAATACGACTGAATCATAATTGGCTTGCGACATATTGTTATACGTCGGCAGCCATGAATTCTGGAGGTTATAGCCGCTGGTCTCATACAGTAAAAATTTATTGGTTGAATCTTCATTGGCTGTTGGCATTCCTATTTTTTCATTAATAGTATCTTTATTATACTTATACATGTTTACTTTGAAATCATTAAAGTCCACCGTACTTTCTGCATTAAGACTGCCATACGTCGTTATCATCATCCCTGCCGATGCATCCGCCTGTTTCGCGCTGATCCGTGCCATTCTTAGCAATGCTCTTTTCTTATTCTTTACAAGCACTACCGGATAAACTTCGGACGGAATATCTACGCCGTTTGTATCTGAAGAATAAACTTCCACATCGCCGTTGTACTGTTCTTCGTCAGCCTCCTCTTCCTCATCGTCATCCCCGTACATCATCTCAAATTCTTCTTCCGGACTCTTCGGGGCATCTTCATCGTCATCGTCATAAGAATCCTGCGGTACGAATGCCATCACCCGATCCACGCGGTGAGAAGAAATTGAAACCTGCACGTCTCCGCCGCTTTCTTCCGAACCGCTGTCGGAGGAACTGCTTCCTTCCGAACCGCTGTCGGTCGAGCCGCTTCCTGCCGAACCGCTGTCGGTCGAGCCGCTTCCTGCCGAACTGCTGTCGGTCGAGCCGTTTCCTGCCGAACTGCTGTCGGTCGAGCCGCTGTCGGAGGAACTGTCACCTGTGGTTACGTTTCCTGCAGATCCATTATCTGTGGTTCCGCTTCCGCTCTCCGAAGAATTTCCACTGTCTGTATTTCCATTATCAGAAGAACCGTTATCTTCCGCACTTCCGCCGTTGCCGCCCTGATTTTCCTGACCGCCGGTCTGGCTCTCATTGCCCTGTCCTTCTTGATTCTGGCTGCCGCCGGTTCCATTTCCATCCTGTCCGTCTTCCGGCTTTGTCTGAGTTTCTCCCTCTGCCGGAGCGCTGTCTCCGCCGCCGTTATTTTCTGTTTCACTGTTATTGCCTTCCCCGGTTCCGGTCTGTCCCTCATCACCTGTGGAAGGAGTGGAATCTCCTGTTGTATTGCCGGAATCCTCTTCCGGTCCCTGATTTCCGTCTTCTATCGTTGTGTCATTATCTCCATTGTCCTCTGTGATACCGCTTCCGGAGCCGCTTCCACTGCCGCCGCCTGAACTTCCGCCGGGTCCTGCCGCATCTCCGCCTTCAATTGCTTCGCCGCCGGCCGGTATCTCAGGAATAATTGGCGGTAACTCTTCCTTCTCTTTCTCATCCTCTGACAAAAGTACACTCTTACTTTCAACGAGAATCAACGCGCTCTTCTTTCCGTCGATATCAAGCTGGAATGTTAAATCTGCTTCGGAACGGTTAATAAACAGAAAAATGATTTTTTCGTCGCCCTTCATCTCGTAATTCTGTGTATCAACGATGATGTCGCTGGCCGAAGCTTTTCTTAAGTTGCTGTCAGATGCTTTTAATGCGCTGCTCCCGCTGGCCGCTTCTGCTGCCTGGCCGTTCAGTTTAACAAATACCTGAAGCTCCGCATCCTTGTGCATCGCGTCAGACGCGCTGGCCTTATTTATATAAGGTACATTTTTCAACATATAGATACTGCCGGTACTCTGATCAAATATATCTGAATATGCATCAGAGTCTACCAATTTGACCTTCTCTTCTCCGTCTGAACTCTCAGCCAGTTCCAGCTCCTGAAATCCTAACTGTGCATTATAGAGTTCACCTGAACGGATGGCTGCTTCCGCCTCAGCCTTCAAAGCTGCTCCATCCAGTTCAATCAAAATGTCTCTGTCCTCAGCGGTAGAATCTAAATCCGCAAAAGCGACTCCTTGAAATGATGTCAAAATCATACAAACTGTCAGAAACATCGCAAGACTTCTTTTAAATTTTTTCTTCATCCATTTCATGCTCTTCACCTCAACCTGTTTGTTCTCTATCCCCAACGACTAATCTTCTTCCGTTTCCGTCTTTGTCTGCATCTTCTCTTCTTCCGAATTCAATGCACCATCTATCATCTTTATCAGTTCCAGTGCGCTGCGGAAATATTGTTTCTTTTTTTCATCCGCCCAGACAACCTCACCCTGCCAGGTGGCATTTTCCCGGAACATTACATTGACAATGAATGTGCCTTTTATTTTTCTTTTTTCATGCTGTACACCCATAAATATGCTGCTCCTCCTCATCCCGGCATTTGTCACTGTTTTGATAGCTCTATTCATTCATATCTGTACTTTACCAAATCATGGATCTTAGAAACTCTCACAAAAAGTGTTTTTTTTGTTATTACGTGTTAATTTATGAGATTTTGTATTATCCATGTGCCAGTGTCGTCTCCGCATTCCCGATTTCAAAGGTACTGTCAATTAACTTTAGCAGTTCCAGAACACTTCTGAAACTTATTTTCAGGTTTCCCTCCAACCACAGCATCTCCCCCTGCCAGGTGGCATTCTGCCGGTACTTGACGTAGATGACAAAGGTTCCCTTCTCTCCATGTTTGTTTTCAATCCTCCGGGCATTATATTCTGCATCTCTTCTTCCCTGACGCAGGCCGGCATCTCCCCGCTTATTATTAAAGCTTCGCAGTATGGTAGATTTTTGCGGAAAATCCCATTCATCGTATAAAGCTTCCATATTTCGCAGTAATTCTGTCATATTTCGGAAGCTTCTCGGTTTATCATCATATTGGTGCCAGAATTTTCCTATATAGTCGCCATTCTCTACCGTATCAATACAGACACAGATTAGATTCGGCGCAAAAATTTTATTTATATTCTCTTTCATGTCATAAATCACCTCATAGGCAAATTTTAACAAATGGGATCTCATACGAACCTTCACAGAAAGAAAGAATTTTGTTTTTTGACATGATTTCGTAAGAAAAAAACAGATATGACGCTATAACTGGTATGCTCACGCATAACCATACGCCATATCTGTATTAATTGAAGAAGGTATTACAACCGGTGCGCGAAGCGTACCTGTTAATGTCAGTTCTGCCTAAGCCGGCAGTTCCGCCAATGAAATAACATTATATTTAAGTTCCGCTCTCGGACCGGACAGCTTTTTCATATTCCGGCTGATCCTGCGGTAGATGATCTGACAATCCTCCTGTTTCGTGCCAACCAGCAGGATCAGGTACTGGGAATTGTTGTATTTCGTAAAAGCGTCTCCCTGGCGGAGACTGACACGAATCGCATCGCAGAGTGCCTCGGAGCGCGCTTTTAATTTTTCCTGATTCTGAATCATCTTTCCTTCATAATCCACCACCGTACAGAGCATCAGATAAATAGAACGGCCGGTACGCTCCATATTGCGTCTCAGCAGGCAGTAGGCATCGATAAAGCTGGGGTAAGAGCAATGATACGCCCCTTCACCAGTTGTTTTTTTAGCGTTTTCTGCTAAGTGATTCTTAATTTCAGACAGGTCACCGGGACAGTATTCGATCTTACTGCTCATTTGGGCGTAACACTTCATCATTTTATCGGAAGGCGGCAGTCCCATTTCCTCAGAATAGAAGCGCGCCGTCTTATCATATAAAACAAAAGCCTCCCTGTACTCACCTTTGCAGAGCAGGGCATCGATCTGGTATACCTGCCACTCATCAAAAGGGTAGATCTCTGCGGCCCTGGAATATATCTGATACATGGTATTGTAATCCTTTTGACGTTTCAGATATTCTCCCAGCCATTCCGTACATCTTTCGAACATATTCTTAAACTGTAAACTCTCCGTTGTAACCCAGATTTCCGTCGAAATAGCGGGAAGCAGTTCTCCTTTATATAATTCAAAAGCGGTTTTATAAACCTGGAATCTTGCCTCTTCGTCTGCTTCCATATCGGCTTTTTCTATCAGAGAACGAAATTCCAGCGCATCCACCCGGACCGGCAGTTTCGGATCCATAACATAATATCCGCCGTCCCGTATGATATAATCAATTTCCGGAAGTCCGAGACGATGCATATGTTTACGCATCTGGTATATCAGATTATAGAAGCTGTTATTCAGATTGAACTGGCTTTCCCTGTCATAAAGAGCCTGTATCAGCCGATCCTTGGGTATCCCCTTCCCGCCCTGCATCCAGACGAGCTGCAAAAGCTGAATAAACTTTGCCGTGTTGTTTCTTCCCAGAACATAGTCTTTTCCTTCATAAGAAAGAGAAAACCCTCCTAACATACGTATCTCCAAAACACCGTTACCAGAATTTTTCACTTTTTTCATCTCCCCCGTTTATTACGTACTGCTTTGCCAGGTAATTCTGCATTTTACACCACCGCTCCTATGGAGACTTTCCCGGAGGAGACTGTGCAGCCAAAATCTGTCCAGACAGTTATAAACATAAATAGAAAAATGCTGAATATTTCTTTTCTGTTCATCAGTAATACAACATAATACTGATTATGTGGTATTATTGCCTACAATAAGCTTATATCCCAATTTCAATATAATCTTATTATAATTTTCCTATTTGGTCTATGGTTATTATATCAATAAAGGACTCTAAATTCAATGTTTTAATATGTTGTACAATAATCTTCGTCAAAATCAAGAGAGTTCCTCCATTGAAATATGAAATCATATCCAAATTAAAATTTTAAGATTATCTTTAATGGGAAAATTGCGTCTATATGATTGGTAAATTTATCCATATAAGAGTAAAAAGAATGGCATATCCATTTGTATCTTCACTTCTATTCTGCTCCACCCCCTCAGATTGGCGGAGTTCCCCCTAATAACTTCAATCGAACATGCAATAATACCACATAATCAGTATTATGTGGTACATCATAATAACAAATTCATTCTCTCTATCTGTTTCCTGTGTTCACCTCCCGAAGAGATTATATAGATTCTTGTCGTATTGATATTGCTGTGTCCTAACAAATCCGCCAGTTTTGCTATATCCTTTTCCATCTGATAAAAGGAACAGGCAAAGAGGTGCATCCTGCTCCAAATGTTCACAAAATAAATTTTCCATTTTGGCGGTTATAACGTTAGCCATAGTCCTCCTTTAATATAATTATCGAAACTGTTCAGCCCCATTAACCGTGCTTCACAATTTCCAGCTTCAGCGGCGCACCTAAAAAACATGGAGAATGGCTGCCTTGCGTTGCCATCCTCCATGTTTTCTCTATACTGTCTATTTTCTCAATATTATTTTGCGAATCCCGCGGGCATGACTCTTGCGAGCGTGATTCTTCCTTATTTACAGGAAAGTTTTCCTGAAATTCTCAGGCCAGCCAGCACACATCGATGTAAATCCGCGACACAGCTCCGCGGTTCTTTCCTATATGAATCACTGTTTGATCCGCTGTGTCGTATTCAAACCGGATCCGGTAACGTTTCTGCACGTTGCAGAGCATACAGCAGTCTTCCAGATAATACCGGCTCCCGTCCTCCTCCACTACTTCGCTAAACTGATAAGCCTGTTCCACTTTCCTCCCGGAATCTCCAACCCTGATTTTACTGACCGGCAGGCATATGTCTTTTCCGGTTATCTCCACCCTTTGCAGAAAAGAATTGTCTCCGTTTAAGTAGAACCATGCCCTGAAACCGCCGTAATCAACCGTCAGGTTATTGTCTTCTCTCTCTTCCTTCAGCGGCTCCCCGTATATATTTAAGAAATCTTTGTAGCAGTCAGGAAAAATCTTATCCATTCCGTCGTAGTAAATCTTTGAGCTTCTCAGGCATTCCACGGAATGGCCGGGATAACTGTCGGACAAATTCATGACAAATTCAGCCGGTGACGGATAACCAAGCCATCTGAAATAAGAAAAAGTTTGAAACGACACCTGACAGATAACCGCGGCTGCAATCAGTATTACTGCCACAGTCTTTGCCTTATCCCCAAAAAGGCAGAGGGAAAGGTAAAGTATTAATAAAACAATAAAGAGCCACTGTAAAAATGAGAAAAACATTCACTTCTTCCCTTCTCATCAGTATTTATTTTCAATCTATGCCGCCTTGCCTAAGCTCCTCATGAGGTACCTGCGGTTATCCAAAAATACTGTCGTACAGCTCCGTGAGCGCCTCCTCATAATGCTCCGTCCCCACCGTCGCACAGGAAAGAAGAATTCTCGGGTTCATACTCTCCCCCCTTTTTCCCTCCTCCGGAACCACGGCGCGGACAGCGATTCCGGCATGGGCCGCTTTCCTGGCTATCTCTTCCGAAGTAAGCTCCGTCCGGATCTCCGCAAGTACCAGAAATCCAGCCTCCCCCAGATGGGGAACTGCCCTGTCCCCGAATATCCTGCCGATATCCTCACAAAGCTTTTTCGCCTTGGCGGTGTACAGTTTTCTGGCTTTGCGAATCTGACTCTCCAGGTGGCCGTCCCTGATGAACTGGCAGAGTGCAATCTGCTCCGTCTTGGACGATGTCTGGTTATAATAACGGCTCCGCTCCCTGTATACCGGAAGAAGCTCCGGCGGCAGCACCATGAAGCTCATTCGGATGGAGGGAAGCAGAAGTCTTGAAAATGTCCCCAGATACACAACTCCGCGCCCGCCTGCCAGCCCCTGAAGGGATGGAGTCGGCCTGTTATAATACCGGAACTCGCTGTTATAGTCATCCTCTATAATGAGGATGTCTTTTTCAAATGCCTCTTTGAGCAAATCCATCCGCTCCGTAATATGCATCACCTCGCCCCATACCGTCATCTGAGAAGGCGTCAGGTAGCAGATGCTGCCGGAATCCGGTCCTCCCGCTTCCCTGGCGCTGCGCATCCCCCCGGTCCTGAACTCGAAGTCCTCAAAAATCGTACGCCCCTGTCTGAAACCAGGATTGTAAAAATATGCATTCTTCCTGTCCCTCACCATCGGACAGAGGATATGCAGAAGGCTCTGCACACCCGCCCCCACCACAATATGCTCCGGAGTGCAGACCACACCCCTGTGGCGGCCCAGATAACTGCAGATAGCCTCCCGAAGCTCCCTCTCTCCCTGAGGCTCGCCGTAGGATAAAAGGCGCTCATCCTGGCGGAGGGAACTTTTAATATAGCGCCTCCATAGATCGAACTGGAAGCTGTCGCGATCCACGTTGGAGGATGCAAAATCATAACGTATCTTAGGCCCGTCCGTCTCTTTGCCGCCCGGCTTCCACGCTTCCCTTGGGCCGGAATTCAGTATCTCAGTCACATAATATCCGCTCTGCGGACGGGACAGGATATACCCCTCCGCCGCCAGCAGCATATACGCCGTCTCCACCGTGGTCCTGGAAAGCTGAAGCTGCATTGCACATTTCCTGATGGAGGGCAGCCTTGTCCCCGGCTGCATCTTTCCGGAACAGATTAAATCTTTGTAATAGTTGTAAACCCTCAGGTAAAGATTAAGCCCCGGATCGTTCAAATCTAACTTCATCTTACTGCCAGCCCTTTCTTACCGTCGGCCAGCTCTTTCATCTCCCTCGCGTTCTGCCTTACCGTCTCCGTAATCTCGGCTCCGCCAAGAAGTCTGGCCAGTTCCTCCGTCATCTGCTCCCTGTCAAGCGGGCGGATCGTTGTCGTCGTCCGGCCCTCCTCCACCGATTTTCTTATTTCAAAATGGCTGTCGGCCATGGCGGCAATCTGCGGCAGGTGGGTAATGCAGATAACCTGATGGCTCCGGGCGATTACACGAAGCTTTTCCGAAACCATCTGGGCCGTCCGGCCGCTGATCCCGGTATCAATTTCATCAAAAATCAGGGTGGGAATATCATCTGTCTCGGCCAGCACCGTTTTCACCGCCAGCATGATGCGCGACAGCTCACCGCCGGAGGCAACCATGCCGAGAGGTCTGACCGGCTCTCCCGGATTGGTGGAGATCATAAATTCCGCTTCATCGTAACCGGCCGGAGTAAAATGGCTTAACCGTCTGAATTCCATTGCAAACTTCACATCCAGGAAATTCAGTTCCTTAAGCCCATCCTCGATCTTGTCCGATAATTCACCGGCAATCTCCTGTCTCAGCTTAGACAGGGCGGCCGACAGTTCTTCCAGCCTGTCTTCCGATGCCTTAAGCTCCTTTTCCGTATGAAGGCGGAGTAAATCATAGTTCTCAAGCTCCCCCAGCTTCTTCTTTTTCTCTTCCAGGCTTTTAAGGACATCCTCAATGGTCTTTCCGTATTTACTTTCCAGGTTTCGAATCAGATCCAGGCGTTCTTCCACCTGATTAAAGGAATCCCCGTCAAACGTCATCTCCTCCAGATGGGCGGAAATCTCCCTTGTCAAATCACTCAAAAGGGAATCCACATCATAGAGCTGGTCCCTGATGCTCATCAGCTCCTCGTCGTACTGCATCGCATCGTCCACCGCCCTTAAAGCCCTTGAAATCTCATCCGTGCTGACGGCTTCATGGGCAAGAGCAAGGCTCTCCGTGATCCTCTTGGCATTGGAAAACCGGCGGTAAACCGACTGGCATTCCTCCTCTTCCCCCGGTTTTAAATCCGCATTCTCAATCTCGTCGATCTCAAAACGGCAGAAATCCATCTCCCTAAGCCTCTGCTCCTGGTTCAGATTCAGCGACTCCAGCTTTTTCCTGAGTTCTATGTATGCATGGTACTCTTTTGCAATTTTTTGTTTTAAACCGGCAGTCCGGTTTTTTCCATATTCGTCGAGAATCTCCAGATGTCTGGCATGATATAGCAGAGACTGATGCTCATGCTGCCCGTGGATATCAATCAGAAGTCCGGTAATTTCCCGCAGCCTGGCCGAGGTCACTGTCTCCCCGTTAATCTTGCTGATACTTCTGGCAGGCATGATTTTTTTAGAAATGATAATAAGACTGTCGTCGTCCGGGTACACATCCAGACCTTCAAGTTCCTTCCGTTTTTTTTCGTCGGTCACGGTAAAGACCAGTTCCACATAGGCGCTGTCACAGCCCTGGCGTATCAGATCCTTCGACGCCTTGGCGCCCAGAGCCACATTAACCGAGCCTATAATAACCGATTTACCGGCTCCCGTCTCGCCGGTCAGTATATTCAGCCCGTCATCGAACTCCACTTCCGCAGAGTCGATGAGGGCCAGATTCTTCACATACAGATGAAACAGCATCCCATCACCCCTTATCCAGCTATGAGCTTCTTGATCTTATCCATCAATACTATCGTGTCATCCACAGTCCGCACAGCGCACATTACCGTGTCGTCTCCTGCGATACAGCCGACGATTTCTCCAAAATGCAGGGAGTCGAGAGCCGCCCCCACCGCCATCGCCATGCCTGACACCGTCTTGATTACCAGTATGTTCTGTGCCATATCCATGGAAAGAAAGCTGTCATGGAGTATTCGGATGTATTTGTCATTGAATGCCGTCTGCGGATGAAACACCGCATACTTCTGGCGCCCGTTCTCCGTCTGGATCTTGGACAGCTTCAATTCCCTGATATCACGGGATACGGTGGCCTGGGTCACGTTATATCCCTCTTTGTTCAGATATTCCGCCAGCTCTTCCTGCGTTTCAATTTCATATTTCCCAATCAACTCTACAATCTTGCTGTGACGTTCCAATTTCATTAAACTATCCTCCGCTCTGATACATCATTCTATCTGATACACCTTGATACCAGCTGCCTCCGGATATCCGGCGCATTCTGATAATTACTCTGTCTGATAACTGCCGCGTTACAGTTCAGCCTTCGGCCAAACTGCAACAAATGATGCACAGAAACGGCAAAAAACGCCGTTTCTCGCCGCTTAACTCGGGATTTTCGCAAAAAGCAGCGAAAACACCTCGCGGAATTCATCATGGCTGAACTGTTACCCTGCCGCCCCTATATATGCTTCATCTTTTTCCTGATATTCTCAAGAAATGAAACCTGGCTGAGCTGCACCAGCGTCGTTGTGATTTCTGATCGCTCCACCTCAATCCGGTCCCCTCTTCTAAGCTTTACAACCGTATCGCCGTCAAAGCTTAAAAACTGTTCGCGATCCTCTCCCCCTGTTACCTTCAGCATAATCCTGTTTTCGGAAGAGAGAACGATACTCCTGGAGTTCAGCGTATGGGGACAGATCGGGGTCATGATGATCAAATCGGATTCCGGCGCCGCAATCGGGCCTCCCGCCGACAGATTATAAGCCGTCGAACCGGTCGGTGTAGCCATAATCATTCCATCAGCCGTATATTCATTAAAAAATTCCCCATTGACATACAGATCGTATTTCAGTGTATGAAGCCCCATTCTTCCTAATATAATATCGTTCAGGGCAATATCCTCGGCTACGGTTCTGCCGTCTGAAATCACACGTCCCTGCAGCATCATTCTGTGCTCCAGCCTGTAGCGGTCGGCCAGCAGATCATCCATGGCAGTCAGGATATCCCTCTCGCAGCAAATCTGTGTCAGATAACCGAGATGGCCCATATTTACACCGAACAGCGGCAGATTTCTACCGGCCAGATCCCTCGATGCCTGGATCAGCGTTCCGTCCCCGCCCAGAACAATTACGCATTCCGTCTCCTGGGGAACCTTCCGGCCGTCCGTATAGCGGTACTCGGAGGTGTCCGGCGGTTCCTGATCCCACAGGCATTCGCACCCCTGCCGGGACAGGTATTCCGCAATCATCTCCGCACCCTTTTCCGCATTTTCCTTCTCTTTATTCACAATCAGATAAAAATGTTTCATTCTGCGCTCTCCCGGCATCATGCCATCTTACCGGACTCTATTTATCAAGCTCGCTGTGAGCCGCTTCCACAACCTGAGCCGGGTCTACCGTTACGTTATCATAATGTTCTCCATCCCTGTGATTCTGAAGGTGGAGTAAATATTCGATGTTCCCCTCCGGCCCCTTAATTGGGGAAAATTCCAGGTTCAGCACCTCAAAACCGGCCTCCACGGCAAAATCAATCACCATATTGATCACTTCCAGATGGGTGCTTTTCTCCCTGACTACGCCTTTCTTTCCGACCTTTTCCCTTCCGGCCTCAAACTGGGGCTTGATCAGACAGACAATCTGTCCGTCCTCCGCCATCAGCTTCTTCACCGGAACCAGCACTTTGGTCAGGGAGATGAAAGAAACATCTATGGATACAAGCTCAATTTTATCATTAATATCCTCCGGTGTCACGTACCGGATGTTGGTTTTTTCCATGCAGACGACACGCGGGTCATTTCGAAGCTTCCACGCGAGCTGCCCGTGGCCCACATCCACGGAATAGACCTTTACGGCCCCATTCTGGAGCATGCAGTCGGTAAAGCCGCCTGTTGACGCCCCCACATCCATACAGACCTTTTTGTCTGTCACCACACCGAAATGGATCATGGCCTTCTCTAATTTCAGTCCTCCGCGGCTGACATACCGGAGGGTTGCTCCCCTCACCTCAATTTTAGCCGTCTCCTCAAATGAGGTGCCCGCCTTATCTTCTTTCTGGTCATCCACATAGACGATGCCGGACATAATGATCGCCTTTGCCTTTTCCCTGGACTCTGCCAGGCCCTTTTTGACAAGAAGGACATCTAAACGTTCTTTCATCTGTTTTCCTCCGAACCCGGAAATTCACTCTTCAGTTCATTCTTTAATTTTATCAGGATGGAATCGCTGTCAATTCCCAGATCGCTTCTCAGCTTAGAGACATTACCATGCTCCACATAAGCATCCGGCAGCGCTATATTCACCACCCGGATGGCGGGATAATGCTTCTGTACATAATCGGTAATCCGCTCGCCGTATCCGCCGCGGAGCACATTTTCCTCCAGCGTTACGATACAGCGGTGGTTCCTGGCTAAATAATCCACCACATCGGTATCCACGGGCTTGATAAAGCGGCCGTTGACAAGGGTGCAGGAATGCCCCTCCTCTTTCAGCTTTGTCCGTATATGTTCCGCGGTGCTGACCATGCTTCCCACAGCCAGCAGCGCAATCGAATCTTCATCGTAGAGAATCTCACTCTTTTTATATTCCACGGGAGCCAGGAACTCTTTCAGTCCTCTGTATGCCTGGCCTCTTGGATATCGGATCGCCATCGGTCCTTCATAGTCCACCGCAAATTGCAGCATTTCTCTCAGCTCCCAGAGATTCTTGGGCGCTATTACACTCATATTCGGGATCGACGACAGATACGTCAAATCGAAAATGCCCTGGTGCGTCTCCCCGTCGCTCCCCACAAGTCCGGCACGGTCCACGCAGAACAGTACCGGCAGATTCTGGATACAGACATCGTGGACTATCTGGTCATAGGCGCGCTGAAGGAAGGAAGAATACACCACCACCACAGGCTTCAAACCGGCTGCCGCCATTCCGGCCGCCGATGTCACCGCATGTTCCTCCGCAATTCCCACATCGAAAAAGCGCTGCGGATACAGCCTGGAAAAACGCTTTAAGCCGGTTCCGTCGGGCATGGCCGCAGTAACTGCCACCAGCTTTTCATTCGTCTCGGCTAACTTGCAGATTTCCCTGGAGAATACATCCGTGTAAGACGGATATAACTTCTGTCCCAGCGGTTTTCCCGTCTCTATGTCAAAAGGCTCCACGCCGTGAAAGCTGGACGGATTTCTCTCCGCCGGCCTGTAGCCCTTTCCCTTTTTCGTCATCACGTGAATCAGGACGGCATGGTTAATCTTCTTTGCCTCACTGAAAATTTTGGCCAGTCCCTTTACATCGTGGCCGTCAACCGGCCCCAGGTAGGTGATTCCCATATTCTCAAACCACATGCCGGGTATCAGGAACTGCTTGATGCTGTTCTTCGTCCTGAGCAGGGTATCCACCAAATCATTGCCTATCATCGGAACCTTCGCCAGAGTCCCCGCCACATTCTTCTTCAGCAGGTTGTAGCCTTCGTCGGCCCTCAGATTGCTGAGATACCGGGAAATTCCTCCCACATTCTCGGATATGGACATCTTATTATCGTTCAGGACAATGATAAAATTCTTCTTCAGGCGCGCCGCATTATTCAATGCTTCATACGCCATGCCTCCGGTCAGTGCCCCGTCTCCGATTACGGAAACGATTGAATACTCCTCGCCCAGCACATCGCGGCCCTGGGCCATGCCAAGCCCGGCGGATATGGAGGTGGAGCTATGTCCCGTATCAAAAGCGTCAAAGGGACTTTCCTTGCGTTTGGGGAAACCGCTCAGGCCTCCGTACTGCCGCAGGCCGTCAAAATCGTCCTTCCTTCCGCTTAATATCTTATGGGTATAGGACTGATGTCCCACATCCCAGATAATCTTATCCTTCGGAAGGTCGAACGCCAGATACAAAGCAATCGTAAGCTCCACAACGCCCAGGTTGGAAGCCAGGTGACCGCCTGTATGGCTGATTTTTTCTATTAAAAACGAGCGTATTTCTTCCGCCAGCTCTCTTAATTCCGTCTCATTAAGCTTCTTTACATCATCGGGTCCATTAATTTTATCTAAAATCATGGCTTTTTCCTTCTATATTAATTACGGTTCACAGCCATAGCCCGCCGCTGTGCGGCGGAGCTGTAAACCGTAATTTTATTTTTCTCTGCTTACCAGTACCTTTATCAGGTCCTCCAGGAAATCATTGCTTCCCGGGAGAGAATAGAGGATATCGACGGCCGTCTCCGATAATTTTTCCACATCGCGTTTGGCTTTCTCAATCCCTTCCAGGCTCACATAAGTTGTTTTATTATTTTTTTCATCGCTGAGAACCGGTTTTCCCAGCACCTCCTGGCTGCTTGTCACATCCAGGATATCGTCCTGGATCTGGAAGGCCAGTCCGATGGCTGCCGCCATCCGCTCCACCGTCTCACACTCTTCGTCGGATGCGCCCGCCATAACGGCGCCGATCACCATTGCCGCTTCCAGAAGCGCGCCCGTCTTCAGCCGGTAAATAAAGTCCAGCTTATCTTTTGGAATCAGCTTGTCCGTCAGCTCCACATCCACAGTCTGACCGCCGATCATGCCGTAAATTCCGGTCTTCTGTGCCAATATCCCGATGCACTTTCCGACTCTCTGCGCATTATCCGTCATCTGGAATGCCCTGGCAGCCGTCTCGATCGCATAGATGAGCAGGGCATCGCCTGCCAGAACCGCCATATCATAGCCGTAAACCACCCAGGTAGTCTTTTTCCCCCTGCGGTACTCATCGTTATCCATACACGGAAGGTCATCGTGAATCAGGGAAGAGGTATGAATCATCTCGATCGCAGCCATAAAAGGTTCTATCTCTTTGCCTGTTCCGCCGAAAAGACGGTAGACCTCCCTCATCAACAGAGGGCGCAGACGCTTGCCGCCTGCCTTGACGCTGTAATTCATCGCCTCAAAAATAGTCTTCTGATGGCCTTCCTCCGCCGGCAGATACGAGTAAATTACCTGTTCCACTTCCTCCGTACTTTGTAAAAGCTGTTCGTTCATCACTATCTCACATCCTCCGTGTTATTGCCATTCAGCACCAGAATCTGCTTTTCCACCTTGTCTATCTTTCCGCCGCAGGTTTTTACCAGCTTCATTCCGGCCTCATAATATTTAAAAGAATCCTCCAATGAAACCTCACCGTTCTCCAGATTTCTGATAATGCCGTCCAGCTCGGTAAATATCTCCTCAATGGAAAGCTTATCAGCCGGGGCTTCCTGTGTTTCCCCCGCCTCGTTCATCACTGCTTCGTCTTTTTCGTTTCTATCCATTTGGCTCACCATTCTTTTTATCCTTTTTATTATATACCGCTTTTCTCAGCCTTCACCACTTCCGCTTCAATCCGGCCGTCTAAGACGCGTATCAGCAGATGATCACCGGCTTTCACCGACTCTGCCGATTCCACCCTTTTTCCGTCCTCCCCGGTAAGAAAGCCAAAACCTTTGCTGATCTTCTCAAGAGGGGAAAGGCCGTGGAGGCGTCCGCTTAAAAGTGCCAGCCTGTGCTTTCTGTCGGTCAGCTTCTGTTTCAGCAGCCGTTCCATCCTCTCCTCGGCATCGGCCAGCCGCTGACGCTTTTCATTGAGCTGGCGCTCCGGATTATAGAGCCTCAGACGCAGCCTGTACTGCTCAAGCCGGTAGGCCGCCATCTCCTTCCTGCCCGACAGCGCACGGTAAAGCTTCTGTCCTGCTTCCCTCAACTGGCCTTCGAAAAGTGCATAATCAAACACTGCCAGTTCTGCTGCCGCGGAGGGGGTCGGCGCCCTCAGATCCGCCACATAATCTGCGATTGTCACATCCGTTTCATGGCCTACGGCGGATATCACCGGCGTTTTGCAGGCAAAAATTGCCCTTGCCACTGTCTCCTCATTAAACGCCCATAAATCTTCAATGGAACCGCCTCCGCGTCCTACGATCAGTACATCAAGCCCCATCGCATCCAAGGTCTCGATCCCCCTGGCGATACTGGACGCCGCTCCTTCTCCCTGCACCTGTGCGGGGCATAGCACCAGCTGCACGTAGGGATTCCGCCTCCGGGCTATATTTATGATATCGCGGATTGCCGCTCCCGTACTGGCAGTCACGATACCCACCTTCATCGCGTATTTCGGAATCGGACTTTTGTATTCAGGGGCAAACATGCCCATCTCTTCCAGTTCATTTCTCAGCTTTTCGAACCTTTTAAACAGGTCCCCCGTGCCGTCCTGTGTAATCTCGGCGGCATAAAGCTGGTACCGTCCGTCCCTCTCGTACACCTCAACGCTTCCCTTGACAACCACCTGCTGCCCTTCCTCCAGCACGAAATTAAGCCCGCGTCTTTTCCCGGCAAACATGACTGCCTGGATAGCCCCCAGGCCGTCCTTCAGTGTGAAGTAAATATGTCCCGATGAATGGTACTTGCAGTTCGACACTTCCCCCTTCACCGAGATACGGCTCAGGGCAAAATCTTGGGCGAACATATTCTTGATATAGGCATTGACCTGCGATACGGAATAGACACTTGCCGCTCTTGCCATAGCCTACACCAGCTTCGCCAGAATCCCATTGACAAATGAGGGGGAGTCGTCTCCGCCGAATTTCTTCGCCAGCTCTACCGCCTCATTAATCGCCACCTTCTCGGGCACATCCTCATCATACTGGATTTCAAAGAGAGCCAGGCGCAGGATTGTAAGCTCCACCTTGCCCATCCTCTTTGTCGTCCATCCCTTTGCGATCTCATTAATCCGGCTGTCTAAATCAGGAATCTTCTCGATGATACGCTCCACCTTATTCGTTACATACCCTCCGTCAAACACGTCAAGGGCCGGGCTGTGAAGGATCTCACTCTCTCCGCCGGGGGCGCTTACCTCCTCCACCGGCTCGGTAAAATACTCTTCCATCTGCTCCTTCGTCTCGCCTTCCGGATAAAAGTCAGCGCAGAACAATAGTTTAAAACAATGCTCCCGCAATTCTCTTCTGGTCATTTCATGTCCTCCTGATTCTATCAATTTATCCTTTGTATCTGCCATCCCCGTCTGTCCTGACGGCAGTCTCATAAGGCGGTACCGCCAAAAATCGGATATTATTCTAATTTATCATTATAACGTAAGATGCGGAATTTCACAAGGGGATGGAAAATAGTTTTCCACTTTCAAACAGCGAAAACACCTCGCGGAATACATCATGGCTGAACTGTTACACTTTCTATTCTTCCCTGTTTTTTCCTGTTTTTTCAACTGTGGGGAGAAAATGTTGAGGGAGGACGCGTCCGGAACGGACCAGATCTGGTGTGGTGAATGGGATTGGCTGAGTCTTCAGCCCCTGTGGGGATGTTAGTCCAATGTCATGATGTTGGGGTCAAAAGGTCTTTTGCCCCCTTTGATACCGGATTGCTCCGCACTGCGTGCTCTCACAATCCTCAAAAACATTCGCAATCCGCTCATTTTTCTGCGAAAAATGGCTTCTTACTCATGTTTTTGGCGGGTCCCAAGATTAAAAATCTTCATGCAAGCAAGCTTGCATCAGATTTCCAACCTTTTGACCCTGGTATCATGTCATGATGTTGCCCGCCCGCTGGCCGTACTGACATTGCACTCTTTTGAGTTTGCAGCAGTGCTAAGCCCGTGGCCATACTTACAAAAAACAGGCGCGGAATTCATTTACTCAATTCCGCGCCCGTTTTTTACCTCGACCGGTAAACAGCCAACTCCTTATATCCCGCGATACCTCAGCCTCTCCATTGCCGCAATCAAATTTTCCTCCTGTTCCGGAGTCAGATTTTCCATCGGCCTGCGCATCTTAGTCGTCGCAATGATTCCGTCCCGTTTTAGCATTACTTTGTATGCTGCAATATTATTGTTCTCGCAGAGCGTTTCATTCAGAAGATTTGTCCTGTGCTGCCATTTGGCCGCTTCCTCATAATTTTTCTCCTGGAGAAGCTGCCATATCTTCTTATAGTAAGCCGGGATAATCTGGGCGTTTCCGGAGACTACCCCGTCGCCTCCCATCGCCGAGACGGCGGCAAATAGATGATCCGGCCCGACCAGCACGCTGAACTGCCCTCCGTTTATCCGAAGCATCTGCTGGATACGCGTCATATCCGGATAGCTGTACTTAATTCCCACTATGTTGGGACAGAGCCGGCTGCATTCCTCTGCTGCTTTGGGACTTATGTCATTTACCGCACACTGCGGGATCGCATACAGGTAAACCGGGAAATCCTGCGGGACGCTTTTTGCAACAGTTGTAAAATAATCAACCAGCCCCTGATCCCTGACGGAGAAAAAGGCAGGTGTCACAACTGCAATGCCGTCTGCGCCGATTTCGGCCGCATGTTTTGCCAGTTCCACCGTATCCCTCAGATTCCATGCACCCACGTGTACAAATACCGGTACTCTTCCAGCTGCATGCCGCACAACTGTTTCCGCCACCAGCCTGCGTTCCTCAACCGACAGATACATCATCTCTCCCGTGGTTCCGCATGGGTAGATAGCCTGCATGCCGCTGTCAATACAGTGATCGGCCAGCCTTTTTAAAGACGTTACGTCGATCGCATCCTCCTGCGTAAGAGGTGTTACGATCGGCACTACAACCCCATATAACTTTTTCATCCCTCAATCTCTCCTATCTTTACAGGACGGTGCTCTGCAGCACTTCGTTCTACGGCCAGAGCCAGTTTAAGCGCCATCAATCCGTCCGCATATCCCACCGGCGGCTCCGTTCCATTCAGAATCGCGCCTGCAAACGCTTTCACGCACTGATAATTTCCATTGATATAAAAATCCTTCATCGCCAGTTTTCCGAGATTTGAGTAATTGGGCCGCATAATCTCAACCGGGACGGCTGCTTCAATAACCGCCTGGGTGCCCTTATTTTCAAGTCCCGCCTCCGGCTCCCGTATCCTCGAAGGCTTCTGCCAGGTAAAATCACGCCCGTTTTCAGCGCTCACCATATTCCGGTCCCCTCTCACTTCCACGCTCTCCATCCCGTATCCGCATACCCAGGAGCCCAGCGCGCCGAATGTCATGCTGGCCACACAGCCGTTCACAAACCTACCATTCACTGCAAACATATGCTGCCCCGGCTGTTTCTCGTATTTGTAAGCATATACCTCATCCAGTTCGCCGATCAGGTATCTCGCCAAATCAAAAAAATGGCAGCAGCCGACGCGGAGAAGATCTGTTTCGTTGGAACGGTATCCTCCGATAAACTTCGCAATAAATGCGGATGGGGCGCCGAATCCTTCCGACTCAATTGCCAGCTTCATATCCCGGTAGGCCAGGTTGTACCGCTTATTGAAGGAAACGCCTATTTTCCTGTGATGTTTTGCGGCCGCCTCCTTAAGCATCAGCAGATCGGGCAGCTCGGTGCCAAGCGGCTTTTCCGTATACACATGAAGCCCCGCCTCAATACACTGCCTGGCCAGAGCCGCCTGGATCCCTGCAATGGTAATGATAAAAGCAGCGTCCGCATCCACCTCGTCAAGCATACGGCCCGCATCCTGATAAGAACGGGACAGCCCCAGCCGTCTCGCAGCAAAATCAGCCCGTTCCTTATTTTTATCGCAGACCGCAACAACTTCGATTTCATCCAGGTAAGATATCGCATTGTGGATCATGTTGACCGCCTGCTCCCCGCATCCGAGCAGAACGGCGCGGAGTTTCTTTTCCGCTTTTTCTATCCCCTCATATAAATACATACACCTTCTCCTTTAAATTGCCGTAACGGCAGAGGCCAACGCTTACCGTTTCGTTTCCACCGGAAGCTTCAGCACAATCTTGCGGTACTTTTCCCCTTCTTTCCCGGCCATTCCCCGGCACCTGTGGGCGTCCTGGGGAAACAGAATATAGAACATGCCCTCTGTGGCAAGAATTTTCTTTCCGCCTCCCCTGTAAAATTTGAAATCCGTCTCCGGATCGTATTCCGTCTCCGCTTCCAGCTCAGACGCTTCCTCCCACTCAAATGTCTCCCGCCCCTCGAATACCATCTGCACATCCAGATATTTTTCATGTGTCTCCATCCGGTCTTTGCCGATATCTGAGGTCACTCCGATTTGAACCATGGCGTAGATACCATGCTCCGCCTCATAGCGGCCTTCCGGCTTATCCAGGAGCGTACTGACAAACGTCATCCCTTCCTCCAGATTCGAAACAAGTGAATTATACATCCGGTAGTTTTTCATATAATCAAGTATCATCTCATTCTCCTCCTGCTGCCCTGTTACTATCCACAGCCACGCTGAAAAGCGCGGTTCTGCGAACAGTAACCCGCTTTCTTAATTAATACGAGATGCCTGCCAGGTCAAACGCTCTCATTAAAAATCCGCGGATGTCCCTCTCTCTCTCCCAGAGTGCGTCTCCCATATGGCTGCGCACTTCCACGGCTACGTGGGTGTTTGTTATTCCCTCCGCCGGATTTCCCTCAGCAGCACGTTTTAATAAACCGGCGGCTATCTCAGGAGTCAGGTATCCCCAATTCTTATAATGTGGGGCTCTCCCCACCTCCATATGAAAATCGCCATAGTATGGATGAGACGGTTCCGTCACACAGTTGCAGATATGAAACTGCGCCATATAAGGCAGGGCCGCCTCCAGCGATTCCATCAGGCCGATGCCTGCAAGAGCCTCATGGGCGCTGTCCCAGTGCAGGTAGAAATTGGGACAGGTCTTTTTAAGCACGCCGAACCATTCCGCCACCTCATGGATCGGTCCCATCAGCTGTTTCTTGTGTACATACCGATCCAGCGGCTCCAGCGTCAGATGCAGGCCGTCATATTCCTTCGCCGCCTCTGAGATACGGCAATAGGAATCAAAAAGCGCTTTTTTCGCCTCTTCCCGCTTTAAATCACCCGGATCATCTCCTGATGGAAGGCCGACAATCGCAGTTCCGGCTTCCGCTGCAATTTTCATAAGCTCCACCGCGTAACCGACCGATTTTCCCCTCAGCTCCCTGTCCGTGGAGGACAGATTGTATCCTCTTTTTATGATATCAGGCGATGCCCACTCGGTAACCTGGTAGCTCTTTTCCCGGGCAATCCGCCTCACCTTGGCGATATTCTCCTTCTGGAAAATAACCGGCAGTTCAATTCCCTTGTAAAAATCAATATTCTTCACTTCCTCCAGCATCCCGACGAGAAAATCCTCCCGGTCCGCCACCGGCATAAAGATTTCCAGCAAATGGATGGATGGCAATATATTCTGCATCTGTTACCTCTTTCTTATAACTTTTTATACGATAACCTGCACGCCCCGCGCACAAGTCACCGCCATCAATAAATGTTTCCTTCATTCAGACTGCCTGAATGCCTGAACTGCCGCTAGCTTTTCTTTTTCCTTCCCTTAAATTCACTGATTACGGGCCAGCCGATTGCCAGCAGAATCAGTCCTACCAGAAGCATGGAGATTGGTGTTGTGAAAAGGCGCATCAGACTCCCTCCCGACAGCATCAGAGTACGTCTCAGATTCGTCTCGCACATGCCTCCCAGAAGCAGCCCCAGCACCAGGGGCCCCAGCGGGTAGTCGAACTTGCGGAAGAAAAAGCCGAGGATACCGGCAATAAACATGATAATTACATCAAAATAGCTCCGGTTCAGCGAGTAGGCTCCGATACAGCAGATTAGAAGCACCGCCATCTGGATATACTCATTTTTTACGCTCAGCAGCTTGATACAGACCTTTGCCGAGAGCAGTCCCAATGGCAGGATAATGATGTTGGCAAGCAGCATGATGATGTACAGGCGGCAGACGAAGTCGCTGCTTTTACTGAGCAGCGTGGGACCTGTCACCATTCCGTACATAGTCAGAGCGCCCAGAAGCACAGCCGTGCTGGAGTCCCCGGGGATGCCCAGCGCAAGGGCCGTGGTCAAAGCGCCGCCAATCGACGCATTGTTCGATGCGCATGTCGTCGCAAGACCTTCAATCGAGCCGTCTCCGTATTCTTCCGGGTGTTTGGAAACGCGCTTGGAAACATCCCAGGATATCAGTGCGGAAATGTCCCCGCCGGTTCCCGGAACGATTCCGACTACCACACCGATTATCGAACCGATAAAAGCCGGAAGCGCCATCCTGCGATGCTCCGCCTTAGTCGGAAGCACACGATCCTTTTTACCGACAACGGCAATATCTTCTTTCTTGCTTTCCTTTACATTTTCAAATATCTGGTACAGCATCTCCCCGATGCCGAACAGGCCTATTAAAACCGGGATAAAAGAAATTCCGTCAAGCAGCGCCACATTGCCTCCTACAAAACGCTTGCTTCCCAGCATCGGATCAAGGCCTATAGTGCTGAGCAGGAGGCCGAGTGCGCCGACCACCAGCCCTTTCGCAAGAGCGACATGGGAAATGCTGATCATCATGGAAAGGCCGAAAATGGCAAGCCAGAAGTACTCCGCCGAACCGAATTTCAGGGCAAAGCTGGCCAGAGGTTCACAGGCAATCATCAGGGCCACGGTGGAAAAGATTCCTCCCATGACGGAATAAATCGTGTTGACCCCAAGCGCAAACCCGGTTCTGCCCCGTTTGGATATTTTATATCCGTCAAAGGTGGTTGCGATGGAGGCAGGTGTCCCCGGCGTATTGATCGCAATCGCCGATATCCCTCCTGAAAAAATGGCGGAATTGTATACGCCGAGCAGCATGCCGAAGCCATTGACCGGATCCATCTTAAACGTGAGGGGCGTAATCAGGGAGACAGCCATCACCGAGGTCAGGCCGGGCAGGGTTCCCACTACCAGCCCCATCAGTACGCCCATTGTGATACAGAACAGGCAGCCGGGAGAAAATGCAGTTTGTATTGCTGATAAATAATCCATATAGTCACCTCATTAACCGTGATTGTGATTTCTGTCCCAAAGGCCATGAACACCGGCATTCATGGCCGCCGCTTCTGTCCGTCAGCAAATATTCAAATTCACTTTCAGCAGGATCGTAAACACAAAATACAGAGCGCCTGTCACTGCCGCTGAATAGATAATAGAGAACAGAAGTTTTTCTCTGAAGACCATACAAAGCAGGAAGATAAAAATGACCCCTGCCGCCAGAAACGGCACATATCTCCAGAGGATTAGAAAAAGCGCCAAATCTGACAGAACCAATATCATTCTTGTACAGCCCTGCTTTCCTTCCGGTGTGGAAAGCGCGCCTTTAAAGGGCTTCTCAGATTTAAAAACGGACTGAACCATAATAATCACAGAAAGAATCAGTATTGCTATACATACTGCATTCGGAAACATCTTCGGTCCCGGATCCCCCATCGCAGAAGCCGATTTCAGCGTGGCATTGGAAATATACAGCGTGATACCGGCTGCCGCCGCAAATAAAAAACCTACTATCGTATTTCCTGTAATCTTCTTCATTTTCATTCTCCTAAAAATTCGGACGCTTACTGACCAATCTTAAGGTCCGAGATCAGCTCGGAATAATAGGTATAATCCGCTTCCGCCATGGCAAGGAATTCATCCGGCGTATAATAAGTGCTGTCACAACCTCTGCCTTTGCAAAATTCAATATAAGCGTCGCCGGCAAATACATTCTTCAACGCATCCACAAGGATCTGCTGCTTTGCCTCCTCAATTCCCTTCGGGGCAAGGAACCCTACCCAGCAGACTACATTGATGTCATGCCCCTGTTCCCTGGCCGTCGGTGCATCAGGAAGAACGGAGCTTCTCTCCTCGCTGAAGGAAGCAAGACATTTAAAATCTCCCGATTCCACATAGGAATATCCCTCACAGGTACCGACCACAACAGCATCGATCTCTTTGCCCAGCAGCGCCGTAACCGCACCGGTAGCTCCGTCATACGGCACATGGTTAATCTCGATTCCCGTCTTATCGGCCAACACACAGGCGGCAATATGCCAGATCGAGCCGATTCCGGAGTTTGCCACGCGCACCTTGCCGGGATTCTCCGTACAGTAATTGATAAAATCTTCCAGCGTATCATAGGGAGCGTCGGCAGGCACATAAAGCGCCGCCGGCCAGGACATGCCGCAGCCCAGCAGCTGGACATCCTCCGGAGCCAGCTGTGCATAGCCAAGCGCCTCTATCATGGAAAGCTCCACCGGAGCCGTACCGATGGTATAGCCGTCCGGTTTGGAATTCATGACAAACTGCATTCCCACAGAGCCGGAACCGCCCGTCTTATTATCTACTGTGACCGTCCAGCCGTTTCCATCCTGCAGGCCCTGGGCCACCTGTCTTGCCAGTGCATCACTGCCGCCTCCGGCCGCCGCATGACAGATAATATTAAGCGTATCTTTCGGAAAATCCACGGCTGCCGCCGGTTCTTCCCCCGCCGGCTCTTTCTCAGATGCCGCCTCCGCTTTTGTCTCGGGAGCCTTCGTCTCAGCGGGCTTTGCAGAACTGCATGCCGTCAATCCAACCATCGCTGCTACACACAATACAGGAACCATTTTTGCCATTCTTTTTTTCATTTTTCTTCTCCTTTTTTATTTTCTTTTATGCTGTCCCACGTGCGGACAACTGTTGTTTTTCTCTGTTTTACTGCTGCTTCTTTACTGCTGTTTTTTACCGATATTATTTCATCTGTCCCTACAGACTGCAGCGGTACCTCACAAGCTGCGCTCCCCCATGATTTGCAGCTATTATCTCAGCGCTATCTTTCCATTCGTTTACAATAATCTGTGCCGGGGCCTGCCCCTTGTCAATCACAGTCTCCGAACGGACAGACAGCCTGTTTTCTTCTTCCCTGTTTGGATTAAAACGGTACAGGGACAGTTGCATTCCGCCTCCCCTGCTTCCTGTTATCAGTCCGGGTTCTCCCAGAAAACTGCCTCCCCAGAGCACATGCCCGAAATCTAACGGCAGTTCCAGCGCCCGCTCATATCCGCCTGAGCCTTGTTTAAAAATAACGGCTTTATCGCCATGGAATCCTTCAATTATGGCAATTTCATCCATTCCGTCCCCATCCAAATCGTAACAGACAATATCACTTACCGGTACGTCCAAAATCTGTCTCGTCTCCCAGGTTCCGTTTTTGCGTGTTGTCACAAACGCTCCTTCGCTTCCTCCATAATAGAGATCGTCATAACCCGACTCATTTTTCCTGATAAACATTGCATGGTGTTTATAAATCCCGTCCCGGACCCGTTCAAAGGACGAGACGCCTTCCTCCGGTTCGTACCGGCCGATTTCCATACTCCCCGAAGTGGACCAGTCATCCGAAGAATCCTTGTGCTTACAGAGCTTTCCGGCCGCAATAAAATTTCCGTCTTCCTCCGTAAGCTGTGCAATCCGGTGTACATAGGGAACCTCAGCCACCGTCTTTCGCCGTGATGCGGCCCAGCCCTTCCCGGTCCGCTCAAGCTCTGCCTTCACGATCTTCGCTCCAGCCGAGTCAAACACCGGGTAAAATTCTTCGATACAGAGAATTGCCCTCTCCTGCGCCGCTCCCAGCACTGCCATCACGCCTCCCTGGCATCCCTGAAGCTCACTGATTTCCTTCGTCATGCTGTGGACTAAATACAGCCCGCCGCCACGGTTTTCAGAAGCTGCCGCATAGTACAGTTCCTTGTCCAGAAGAATCTCCCCTAACGCATAAAGTCCGGGGATCTGTTCCATCAGGATCTCTTTCTCCACTTTCAATTTCTTTCATCCCTCCCTGATTTGTTTACACGTGTAAATTCTTAAATAAAAAATAAAGAAAATATTGATTATTGATCCATCATGGTATTTACACGAGTAAATATATTCTTAAAAACAATAGCTTCAGGTTTATCGTTACGATTCACGGCCCTGCCGAACAGCGCCGTTCCGTGAACAAAACACCTCACGGGATATTACCTGAACAGTAACGGTTTATCATCCGCTATTGCCTTCTACTAAAAATACGGGAATCTTTTTCGTCTTGATTCCTTCTGCATCTGCGCCGTGAATCAGATAGTCCACCACGGCCTTTGCTACGTCTACCTTTGAAAAGCCTGCCGTCGTCAGAGACGGGCTGGCAATTCCAGCCGAAGACGTATTATCCATTCCGGTGATCGACACTGTCTCCGGGTTATAAAGCTTTACTTCCTTTAAATATGTCATTATCCGGATTGCCAGATAATCATTCCCTGTCACGAATGCAATCCTTCCCTCTTCCTTAAGATTGCGGCGGCAGATTTCCTCCGCCTTTTTCATAATGTCCTCATAATACTCATTATCATAACAGATTAACGTCTCTTCCACCGGGCGTCCATAATGTCTCATTGCATCCTGATAGCCTTTAAAACGGAAGTCAGCGCTTTCCCAGTAGCTGAGCTTAGAGCGGTACGGAGGGAAAAATGCAATTCTCTCATGTCCTTTCAGAATCAGACGTTCAGTCAGCATATAAGCCGCTTTGCGGTAATCCACCTCAATGCACTTTACGCGCGGATCCAGATTATCATAATGATGCGCCTTGTATAGGGCAACCGGGATATTGCTCTTTGCAATCTGGTTAATCTGTTCGGTGCTGTAAATACTGGTTGCCAGAAATATTCCGTCCAGCCGGTGATCCACAATGCCATTCAAAAATTTATCATCCTGATGGCTGGTGCATAAAAACAAACTGTAGCCATTCTCATAGGCATATCTCTCGCTGTAGAATGCAATCTCGGCAAAAAGTTCACTTCGGATATCGTCGCAAATGAGTCCTAGATTATTCGTCTTTTTATTTTTCAGGCTCCGGCCCATATAATTGGGCTGATAATTCAGCTTTTCCACCGCTTTTAATACTGCGGCCCTTTTTTCTTCACTTACATAATTCGATTTGTTTAATACATAAGAGACTACTGCAGGAGATACCCCTGCCAGGTCAGCAACATCTTTTCTGGTGGCCATATTTTATACCTTCTGCACAAATATTTTTTTATTTACACGTGTTTATATATAAATTAACACAATGGTTTTTAAATGTCAATAGCGAAACCCCGGAAATGTGGTTTCCGGGGTATGCTTTCACTGGTGGCGGTAACCCGTGCGCGGTGCCTGCAGGTTACCGTTGTTAAAATGTCATTGCCGCAGTCTGTCTCGGCATGTCCTTCGTAATTTCGATAACGTTCTGATACCGCACTACATTCTGGCATAATCCCAGGTATTCGTTGACCGAACCCAGCACATCAAAGCCAAAGCCCATTCCACGGTAATGCATGGGAATCACCACATTGGGAGTCACGTACTCCACCAATTGACGGGCCTGGGCCGCATCAATCGTGTAATAGCCTCCCACCGGTATCATTAAAACATCCAAATCTTTCAGCATTTCTCTCTGTTCTTTCGGCAGTTCGCATCCCAAATCTCCCATATGGGCAATTCGGAATACTCCGTCATCCAGAATATGTATCGTACTTTTGCCTCTCAGGTCACCCTGCTTTTCATCATGGTAAGTGGAAATTTCCTGAATCCGAAACGGCGACGCCACATTCCTGTTTCTGAGTGTTACTGCCTCACGGAAGTTATGGTCCGAATGCTCATGGCTGCATAAAACCTCGTCGGCTTCGATTCTGAGCGGTTTTAATCCGGGAACTTTTCCGTCTGCATATGGATCAAAAACCACGGAATATCCTCCGGACTCCACCTTAAAACAGGAATGTCCCAGCCATGTAATCGTCAATTTCTCATTCATCCTATCATCTCCTCTCATTTCCTGTACCGGCGTTTCGCGGCGCTGCCGCGGTACATTACTATCATACCCAATTTTCCCCATCATTGCAATCTTTTGGTAACAGTTCATGCTGTCTGAACAGTTACAACCGTTTGATACCGTATTGGAATTTCATATGAAACTTCTTGACAATCTGATATAAAACAAGGAGAATATTAATTGTCACAAAACACACTCTCGATAACGCTTCGGGCAGTATTGCCTGTGAATAATGACTAACAGAGGTAAAAGAACGTGAATCCAGATTCAAAAGACAGCTTAAACAAATCAAAGACAGCCCGCGGGATTTTCTTTACGCTGGCGGGCGGTACCATGTGGGGTTTTTCCGGCACCTGCGGCCAGTATCTTTTTACATATAAAAACCTGGACTCCGCATGGGTAACGGTCACGCGCATGATTTGCGCCGGCATCATCCTGCTGGTCCTGGCCTTTATAAAGCAGCGTAAAGAGATGAAAGAAATCATGCAGGATAAAAGGGACCGGCGGCAGCTTTTCATTTTCTCCATCTTCGGCCTGATGTTCTGCCAATACAGCTATATGACGGCTATTTCCCATTCCAATGCAGGGACCGCCACCGTTTTGCAGTATCTTGGTCCGGTTCTAATCATGATCGTGTCCTGCTTTATGGCAAAAAAGCTTCCTTCAGGCAGGGAGGTCTTCGCTATCATCCTGGCTGTAGCGGGAACCTTTCTTCTGGCTACCCATGGCAATATCCACTCACTTGTCATCTCAAACCTTGGCCTGGCATGGGGACTTTTATCAGCGGTGGCATTGATGAGCTATACCATGCTGCCGGAAAAAATCATAGGACGCTGGGGAAGCACGGTCGTCACCGGTTACGGCATGCTGATAGGAGGTATTTTCCTGTTCTTCGCCACCAGGTACTGGACGGTCCGTGTAACCTTTGATCTGGGAACGGTTCTTGGCCTGGCCGCCATCGTGCTGATTGGAACCGCCCTCTCCTTCACCCTCTATCTCCAGGGCGTCAGTGATATCGGCTCCGTCAAAGCCAGCATGCTGGCGTGCATCGAACCGGTTTCAGCAACCGTTATCTCCGCTCTGTGGCTGGGCACCGACTTTACCGTAATGGATTTTGCCGGACTGGCGGCTATTATCACTACGGTACTGCTGCTGACACAGAGAAAAAGGAGGGGATGAGAGGGACAGCCGGGCTGTCTCCCTTTTCCATGATATCTCAGGATGTGAATCAACGTCATTTAGTTAAGCAGGTGAGGACGCCGCCGGTACGGCCAGCGGACGGGGTGGTGAGGTGTGTATATGAGTCTTTCGTCCCGGGGGGAGATTGTCGTGGTTTGGGACTTCGGGCGAAGATAAAGTCTGCGGAGCACGCTCCCGCTCTGTGAAATGCATCGCGCT
>ERZ1036412.90-NODE-90-length-98017-cov-28.547692_pt1 | contig 98017 bp, 87 predicted proteins | sample MGYA00514218_ERZ1036412 | MGnify/ENA primary metagenome ERZ1036412 (study PRJEB33795, sample SAMN09464944) | human gut metagenome | host: Homo sapiens | place: USA: Stanford, California | collected 2016-11 | study: EMG produced TPA metagenomics assembly of the...
AGAGTCTTTTCTACTTAGCTACTTTGAAAGTGGAATTTAACTTTTCACTTCAGCAGATTCAGAAAGATGAGAAATATGTTTGAATTTCTGTGAGAAATATAGTATCATAAAATTACTCAAGAGAGTAGGAAGAGATTGGTGACTGTGCAAAGGTCGTCTCTTCTTTTTATTTTCTCTGACTCCGTTATGATTATTATAATACAAATGAAAAAAGACTGCTAATCGTGAGCAGTCGTAGGATTCCCCAATTCAGTTTAAATATATGAGCGTTGAATGATTTAGCTGTCCCCAACATTTTTCCATGCCTTGTTTCACCCACACACAATTTAAATATTCTTTTTAAGATACCATAATGCTTTTTTTATGTTTCAGCAAAAGCAATCAAATCCTTGCTCTGAAGAATGTATTTTTAATTTCATCCAACCCGCAAGAAGAGTCTAAGTATTAGCGATAAAGTGAATTTCAAAGCATAATTAGATTATTTAACGAAAAGCTGAATTTAATTAAAATGGTGTTATGCAAAAGAATGGATGCTCCACTATTAATAGAAAATTCGTAATAAATAAGAGTATCATGGTCTATATTCATAAAGCTATCGTGCAATTTTTTGCACTGTAATGTGAACAGAGGAGATGGTTGTCTATATTTATAGCTTTTTCAGTATCATTCTAATTAAACGACCTTAATGATAAAGCTTTATTGGATATAGAAAGAGAAGAAATAGAAAAAAACAAAGGCCGGTACGTTTGCTGACCTTTGTTTATACTTTAGTCAACGTATCAGATAAATTTAAAGGAAAAAAGCACTTATTCTAAAATGTCAAATCTGTGAATCTATAATTTGCACAAATGACTAAATAGCAATAAAATGATATTTTTAAGTCGGGAGGATATGATATGAAAAATGATTATGAATATTTGTATGGAAAAATGCTTGATGAATTTTCAGAATTAGTAAAGTGTTTGATGTTTGTAAGTTTTGCGGCTGGTACTGATGACAATGTAGCTTTAACTGAGGTTGCACCTTTGTTACAAAATTTATCTAAAGATTTAACGGAATGTTATAATCACTTTGTTGAGGCAGCTTCAATAATTTTTATGAAAGATGATTATCAGAAACTTAATTATTTTAGCAACAGTTTGAGCAACGAAATACTTAGAGAATTACATAGTCTCAATGAAATGGATGAATCAAAAAAAAATAAGGAGTAGAGCTCGCTCTATTCCTTATTTTGTAATACCATAACCTGCAATATAAATACTACCAACCCGATAACTATTTTGCCTACATTCATCATTTGTACTATTGCCTTCAATCGTATAAACAGTGCCATTTTCTACTTTTTCAACGATGCCTACATGGTCACTGATTCCATCATTTTGCCAGTCAAAAAAGATGACATCTCCCGATGCTGGTGTATATTGTCTGCCTTGCCATTGATCATGTTGCTTGAACCATTGAATCCCTGTTGGGCAGTAGGCAAATTTAGGAACAGTACCATCCTCGATTAAGCCTGCTTCATTCATAACCCAACTTACAAAACAGGCGCACCATTCCACACGACTGTTGAAACCATACCAGCTCCAATACGGACGCCCGCCAATATTGCCAATCTGCGATTGTGCAATCTGTACAACATCATGATTACCAATATGGTAATACTGCATAACATGCGGCACATATTGTGGGTCACCATAAACATCTGTCTTGAGTTCTGCTTTTTTCTGGTCACTATACACCTTGGCATTGGCTCGTGTATAACTACCAAAATTCACATTCACCCAATCAATGTAGCCTTTGCCAAAATTATATGCCTGCAGTGCAAGAGAAAGATGATTGATATCTGATGGATTTTTTACTTTTGCAAGTCTTATCGTATCTGATAAATAATGAATACCTACTTCTATAGAATATTCTGAATCAGTAATACCATTTGGTTCATTCGGATACTTCGTATTATACTCACATTCGCTTGACTGCATAGGATCACTACCTTGACCACCACTTTCCTGCATCATGACAGCATTGATTACTCCTACATAATCCTCGATGTCGTATTTCTTTGCATATTTTGATACAGTATCGGAATATGCAAGAACCTCTGGGCTGACAGACAGCAATGCACTATTGACACTGCTGTCATCAGCTAGAGCAGAGAACACACCAAAAAACAGTGCCAAGACAACCAGCAAGATAAATGTACCACCGATACTCAGAATATTCTGCACGCTAGTTACTGCAACCTTGACTACCTTAAAGGTGTTCTTGATTCCGTTGCCTAGATGACCAATTCCTTTTTTTATTCTACTGCTGTTTTGCTGCGCTTTTTTCACTTTCTGCTTATGCTTGTGGATATGAAAAAAGTGCATCTTCGATTGATAGTCATTCTTGTTTACAGGTCTGAATTTCACTTGTTTTGATGACCCTTTTGCTGACTTTATTTTTATTTTACGATCCGGCTGCTTATCCGATCGAATTGAAGATGTTTTCTTTGCATCAGATTTAAGCCTAGATGTGGTTCTATTCGCAGCAGCATCTTTTTCTTTTGTCTTGATCAAATGAGAATCATTGCTTTTTCCATTTTTTATATCAGCTTGTTTTTCTTTAATATCAGCACCAGATTTAAAGGACTCATCAATCAACCTCTTATTCTTGATATCCGCTTGTTTCCTTTTTATCTTCTTTGCATACTGCTTGGCCATATATACGCTTTCAGCAGCGGTTTTCTTTTCTCTACCTACAACTGTATTCGTTGCCTTTTTGCTAGGGTCTGAAATATTAGCTGAATCTTGTTGTGATTGATTTGATTTTTCTTTTACATTCTTCTCTTTGGTAAAGTGTTGCAGAGTTTTATTTTTATCAAGAGAATTGATATCCTGCTTGGTTTCTTTTACTTTGATATCTTTCATAAATTATCTAGCATCATGCTTCACAGTTTTTCTATGTTCAGGAGGACAATATTCAGGATATTTTAATTTTATCGCCTCAAAAAAGTAGGGAGCTGATTCACAACAGAACAGATCATAAGGAGTGGATGGGAGCTTTTCATCAGTATATCCATTCCACATGTTAAAAGCAAAAAGTGTTGCCTTAATGGAACCGCTTGTCTGCCAGCTACCTTCTAATCCTTTTGGTTTGATTCGGTCATTTTTAAAATCAAATATCGTTTGAATATTTGCTCTTGTATCAGGATTGATTCCTAATGTATAGAATATCGCTCTGTGATAACTATCATCCCTTTTCGAATGTGCCATACAGTCTAGGAAAAACTTTTCGTGTTGAGAATCTTTAAATCGTAATTGCATATAGAACACTTCCTTTCATATGTCAATTTTGCAATTAAAAAAATCGCACATTTGTTTATAGGTTCTAAGGCTCCTATAATGAGTGCGAAAGAAGGTGGAATTTACATGGATAAATTTTTAAAATCATTTTATGATGAACATTTTGTGAATAGGGAAAACAATAAAATCGAAGATACTGCTGAATATAAAAAACGCTCTGATCATCATGAACAGCTTTTATTGCAAATCCATAGTTCTTTGATTAAAGTTCTTCCGGCCAAAGAAGCTATTGGATTGCTCAACGATTTCAATGATGCGATGTTTCATCTTTTGGCATTGTATCAGTATGAAGATTTCAAATACTATTTCCTTACTGGTATTCAACTTGGCATAGAGATAACACGAACAAAACATCCCGATTTAACGGTTGAACAAATCATGCAGCTGCTACATCAAATAAAAGAAGATAACTCCTGCTGAATCATCACATCAGGAGTTATTTTATTATCTATCTTTATCTTTGGGCAGCGCCTTTTCAAGGAACGCTGCATCATTCGTTTTACTTTCTCCAATCTGCTTCAAATCTTTTTTAACAGAACTCTTATCCAATCCATCCAGTTTCTTATAAGCTGATTGTGTTTTCTGATATAATGCCTCAATTTTTTTGTATAAGCCTATTCCGGCATGTTGTAACACGTTCAGCTTTTGCGTATCACTTTGAAAGGGAACAGCATCCTTGCCCATCATGATACGACCGATATTTTTAAAGTTATGCTTGATATTTCTTGATTGTGCAGTAATTTCTGTTACTTTGCTATTGAATGCTCCTACAACTCCATTTGCAACTGCGAGGGAATGTCCAATATGCTGTAATGCCTGTTTAAAGTGCAGTGTATCTACCGTCTTGATTACAGCATGTTTTCCTTTGCTTTTGAATTCATCTACAGACTGCTTGACGGCAGTTCTAAATGAGTTCTTTGTTTTCTCAAATAATTCTCTTGTATGATTGACCGCAAGTTCCAGTTTATCTGTAATTACAGTGAGGCGAGATCTTGTTTCCGGATTCTGTAAAGTCTGGATCGTTTCCTTTAAACTTGTGACTTCCTGAATCAGTTCTGTGAATTTTTGATCCATGGTATCTAAATATTCTAAAAGTTCTTTGGTTTCTTTTACTTCTTTGTTTTTGCCACCCTGCATAAGTGCTTTTAAATACTCCTGAACGATGGGCTCATTTTGCATTGAAATTGCGGGTAATTGTTTTTCCATGTGCGATTACACATCCTCTCTATCTTTTGGTTTTGTTGTCATAAGCTGATATAGTTTTGTATCTTTTGGAAACTTATTTACGAACGGGACAAGGGAACCACCATATTTGATAAGTCCACATCCAGATTGAGCATTCGTAATATAAGAAAGTTGTTCTTCGGAAATATTCAGTAGCTTTGCCAGCTTCTCTCGATCCTGATAGGACTGATTCAGCATAACGACAAATTCGGAGTTGCTGATCATTGTACTGGCTTGCGTACTGTCTAATAGATACTCCACATTTTGCGTGATGCCTGTTGGAAAGGCATCACGTTTACGGAATTGTCGCCAAGCCGAGTTAAAGAATGATGCACTCTCTTCATTCTCAAAGACGACATGGAATTCATCCAGAAAAATATGCGTTCGTTTGCCCTTACGCCAGTTATCATTGACCCGATTGATCATTGCATCTGTAATGACCAATAGCCCCATCGTTTTCAGTTGTTTTCCTAAATTAAAAATATCATAGGAAATAATGCGGTTTTCTACATCCACATTCGTTTCATGTGCGAATGCGTCAAGACTTCCATCTGTAAACAATTCGAGTTTCAGGGCAAGACTGCGTGCCTCCAGTTCTGGCTGTTCCAACAGTTTCTTTCTCAACACATTTAGTGTAGGAACCGGACCACGTCGTTTATAGTCTGAATATACCAAGGCAACGCAACGGTCGATGATGCTTCTATCCACTGGCTTGATACCATCTCGATCCAACTGCTCAAATAAAGACATCACAAATTGAGATTTATCGCCAACCGGATTACCAGTATCTCCGTATCCTTCAACCATGTCCATTGCATTGATATGATCTTTACTGCCCGCAGAAATATGAATGACTTCTCCATTCAGTTCTTCAATGAGGGCAGTATATTCCGATTCCGGATCACATATTAGAATATCGTCATTGGTTGAGAGTGCAATGAATACAATCTGTTCCTTGGTTAGAAAAGACTTTCCGGAACCAGGTACGCCCAACTGAAAAGCATTTGGATTTAAAAGGTTTTCCTTATTACAAAGAATCAAATTGTTAGTAATGGCATGTTGACCAAACCAGATGCCTTTTTTATCCATGATATCCTGCGCTCGGAAAGGTATGAACACTGCAGCGCTCTCTGTAAGCAGTGTTCTGACGATATTCAACTTATTGATGCCTAAGGGCAGTGCTGTATTTAAACCATCCAGCTGCCGGCTCGCAAAAGCCAATGTCGTAAGCTCGCACATATACTTTCTTGCGACTGCCATCAATGTTTCTGTATCTGTATCAAGTTCTTCCAAGCTATCTGCTAAATGCACCAATGTAATCGTACCAAACATCATTCTCTGGTCACGTACTGTCAGGTCATCTAAGAATTCTTTTGCCTCATGCCTCTGCTGCTCCATATCGTAAGGAATGACCGCACTGAAGTTGTTGTTGTTGTTTTGCTTTCTCTGCCAATTGGTGATATTTGTTTCTACCCCCAACAAGCGATTTTCTACTTCCTTAACCGCTTCATCTGTCTGCACTGTTACGATATCAATAGAAAACATCAAATTTTTATTGAGCGAACATACCTCAGATACAAAACTGTCCTTGATATAGCGTGCGTAATCACTCAGATATAAGACACGTCCAAATTTATCACCAATCTTGAAATACTTATGCTCAAATATTGGTGCCTTTGGACAGATAGCATCCTTGAAACTGTGTCCTTTTTTCATGGAATTATTCAGATCAAAGTTGATAAATTCTTCCTCACCGCTCCGGAAAAAATCATGAAGAACCTTTAAACGTTCTATTGCATCCATGCTCTCACACGATGAACCTAATTTAGCGAAATGGGAAGATAATTCTACTGTGGTTCGGTTAAAGAAATTCTTTGCTTCTTCATAATTGTTTTTGAAAATTGTGACAGTAAGGTACTTCTCTTGCAGAATATCTTCTGATCCGGATACCTTGTCTAGCAACATCTGATTGTATTCTTCACGATATTTATTCAATCCATCATTCTGATATGGTATCAGTATCTCACTTTTGAAATCTTTGATGTTGATCTTTCGATTATTGATTGTGATTTTGGACATTGTTGAGCTGTCCAACGAGTTCAGCAATTCTGAATAATCTAGAAAGATATTGATTTTTTCATCTTTTGAGGCAATGGAATAATTCACATCCTTAAACCGATATGTCATACTGTAACGATTGCCTAATTTAAAAATACCATCCTTGTAGACGGTATCCGCTTCAACAATATCCTGAGCCTTTTTAGGAATCCTCAGCTTATTTTTATTTTGCTTTCTTAATCGTTCGTAACCCTTTATCATTTTTCTTTAAGTCCTCCTTCAAATGACGTTCAATGTTATCTTTCAAACACTCGTAATATATATTGACAGGCTGGAATATGAGCTGACGCTGTTTTAACAAAAAAGAGCGGATTGCGGTAATGACAACCTGCTCTGCATTCATACCCTGATATTTCACAAATCCTAACATCGCGAACGGTGCAGCGCCCAGCATACACAGCCAACTGGTCAACTCTATCCCTAACTTGTCAATAAAAACAAAGTACAGAATAACTGCAACAACACAAGCTATGACTGAAAAAAAGCATTGCCGAACAGATAATCCAAAGAAAATACTCTCAGTGTATTCTCTGATTTCCTTATTGATTTTTACTTCCATTTTATCTTACCTTTCCTGTGTTTTATATCTTGGTTTGCTGTAAAACTTCATGATATCCGGTACGTGCATACGACTCTCTTCATGTAGCTTATCTGCTGTTATACCCTCGACTTTACAATGACTGAGATAGATCCTGATTTCATTCGTTGGCTTTGGATAATACTTGGGAAGGATATTCCAAAGCATGACATGTGCCGGCATTTCCAAATGATCGATATGAAAATTATCTTTCAGCTTATCTATGAACATCTCATGAAATTCACCATCTGCAAGTTGTATTGCGTATTCACGACTGATAGAAAAATCTTTGGGATGAAAGGTCACAAGTTCCTTGCCATTGGTTGCTACTGTAAAGACATCTGTATTCTCTGGGTAAAACTTATCTAAAATACAGATAGGTACATAATTTTCTCCATGTTCAAGGCAAGAGTGATCCAAATAATAACGTGAATTTTTAACATAAGGTTTCCATGACTTAACATCAAAAATGTCTGGAATTTCAATATATGGCATCTGCCTTTGCAGCCAATTTCTCGTAACACCATGTTCTTGGCAATAATCCATATATACTTTTACTCCCATAACCGCATGAATATCATTCTTACCTGCAATGTAACGCCACATACTGTAATGTCCTTCTGGTGTCATTGCTTTTATCTCATACTGCATTTGTATAAGATTCATAAATTCATTACCTAAATTAAACGCCCAAGGAGCAACATAATCAGTCCTTCGATCTGTAATAGCAATACTTGTAATTTCATCGCTGGATTTTGCCGCAAAACATACCGGCTCGTGATTCATGTATTCCTCCATCATTACTCGTTCATAATAATTATCATTCAAAACCAAGGTAGGTTCTAAAATGAAAAGGACTTTGTAGTCCCTGGTATCTTCTCCTTCTCGCAAAATCGTTTCTGCTTCTTTCAACAAATCTATTTTCATTCTCTATTATCTCCTTTTCTAACGTTCATGCTCCGCACGACCTGATTTTGATATTTCATAAGTTTGAAAAAGATTTTTTAATTTGACTTTTGACTCCTCTGGTAGATAGACATGAATATGGCTTTTCTTACAGTATTTTAAATATTTCTTGATTCCTTCCTGTGTTTTCGAATCATATTCTGCTTTTGATACTATTTCCAGTTCAGCTATGATATTCTCGTGCGTCTCCAGTGACATAAATCGAATAGTTGCACCTGACTGCAGTACATTGAATAAATCTGTTTCAAAATCAAATCCCCAATCTTGTAAATCTCTGATAAAGGGATACTTTTCGTCTCGTATCAAGACCATAGATGATGAATCGTATGGGAAAAAGGAAATCGTTCCACTCTCATCCTCTAGTGTATAACCTAATGCAAGATCATTGTAAAAAGGCTCATTTAGAAGATATTCATAATTCTTAAGTGTTACAGCTTCGATATGCCCACACTTCTTCATTTTTTCATCGACTTGTTTTGATAATTGCTTTTCAAAGTTTTTTAAACAGCGTTCTGCAGAACAGAATTCTTTATCACCTGTCAACTTTTGAATATATGGAGCATCTATACCATGCTCTTTACAATATTCAAAATAAATACGTCTGCCATGATGATATTGTTCAAGATACATATCGTCTAAATTTTCAAAGGCTCTCTCTGTTTCTTTCCAGCATTCTACATGTACATAGTCTGAGATATAAAATGGCTTATAACCTTTTGCCAAGATATTATACACATGATCAACGGGTTTAAAGCCATGATACGTCATGTCATTCATATTCGTCCCCAGTTTTTCCTTGTCCTTTTCATATAGATAGGCAACTTTGATATTTTCATTATCAACACCATAGACACCAATCAAAGGAGGCTTTTTAAATGGATATTCATCCATTACCTCTTTGATTCTTTTATTGATTAGTCTTTCTTCCATTTGTCTCCACCTCCTTATAGTCCCATCATTTCCTTAACAATACGATCCGACATTTTGACCGTACCAACCAAAATAAGCATATTAAAGATCAATTCACCAACATAACTCCAAACCATACTCACTGCACTAGCACTTGGATCAACCACAGGCGGAGAGGCGGCAAAAGCTGAAAAGATGATACATGCCAGCACAATGATAGAACCCTCAAGACATACTCCTGCATAGGATTTCGTGAATGTGACAGCTATATGCTGCGTAGATTCTCCGGCAGATGTTGATAGTGGAATTGGAGCAATCGCCGTATACATATAAATCTTAAAAAAGCGCCCATAAACTGTTAAAATCATCACAAACGACAATACCGTAATAAATATCCCCCCGAGCAGGGTTACTGCCCATAATGGGATACTTTCCAAAAAGCCACAATCGTCAACTGCGTCTATGATTTCTTTGGGTATCGTCGTATTGGTTGCTGTTCCTACACCGACTGTTGTCATGATCGTCGATGTGATACCTTGTACGATGGTAAAAATGGCTTTCATTAGCTCCATGCCATATACGACAAGACCTCTAGCAATCGCAAATCGGATAAACAGTTTAAGGGCATGTTCTGGTCGCTTGATATCCTGATAAGAAGTACAGGTCTTTACAACTGCCACAACAAAGAATAGAACCAGTAGTGCAATACCAATAGCAAGCAAAGCTCCATGAATCTTCTCAATAATCTTCCATATACCACCGCCCTTAAAATCTTCTGGAGATTGTGTTAATAACAGCCATATCTCTGCCAGTTTTTCATTCCACGTTTCAATGGCGTTCCGTAAATTGTCAATGATTCCATCCAAATCCTACACCTCCTTGTTTTGTTTTCCCATCCATAGAATTATCCTCCTACAATGATGTTGAGAATTTCCTTAGCAAACGTTATGACGATACCTCCCGCAACTGTCAAAAAGCCATTTGCTCTTTGCGATGGATCATGACTCTTTAGGGATAAACCGACTTGCACAACACCAAAGCCCAGCAAGATCATACCAATGGCACGGATCAATCCAAAAATGAAATCAGACAGGTTATTTACGACCTGAATCGGGTCACCATCTGCGTGAACCGGTGTAGCAAAACAGAAACATACAACCATGACGCAATATGCGACAAACAGAAATCTCGTTTTCTTATTCAATTTTAAAAGTTTCATTTTTTCATTATCTCCTTCATATGAAATCAGGAGTGCTGCGAAATAAAAAAATCTCGCTACACTCCTGTCAAACGTAGAACAGAGGACAGTCTATAAAGATTCTTTCTGTTCCATTTCAAAAGTACTGAAATACTCTTCTAAATCTTCTTCACTAAGCAATTCGTATTCACTATTGCTCAGTGGGATGTTTTGCCAATCTTCTATGGCGTGATGTATAACACCGTGAGGATAACATTTTGTTCCACCATCCCTAGTTGCTTTGATATTAGGATGTTTCAACAAATCGTATTTTTTATCAAAAATCGGTCGTTCTCCACGCAGGAATAATAAACAATAGTCATTATCCAAAAGCCGCACTTCATCCGGTGTAAGCAGTTCTCGACCAGCTTGTTGATAATTGGTAGAGTAGTTGCCGTTATGTCCACTGCTTTTACCAAAAGTATTCGTATCTAGTGTTTCCTTTCCAAGATACTCTGACATAAATTTGTGGGTGCTCTGTTCATTTCCTCCTAAGTAGAGGAGAGTATCACAATTCCCGACAATACTTTCCCAAGCATCTTTATACAATGCTTTGATCTGCGCTAGATTTTGAATGATGATAGATACAAAAATCAATCGTGATCGCATCGTAGATAATAACTTGTCAAAGTCATCCGGCAATGCGACGTTCGCAAATTCATCCATTAGGAAATGTACTGGAATAGGAAGTTCTCCGCCATGAACGATATCTGCCTGAAAGTACAGCATCTGAAATAACTGGGTGTATAGCATACCAATTAGGAAATTAAAGGTACTGTCATTATCAGGAATCACACAGTAAATAGCTGTTTTACGTTCTCCAACCTGATCCAGTTCTAATTCGTCACAGGATGTAATACCGGCAATACTGTCTAAGTTGAAAGCAGCAAGTCGTACACCAACAGAAATAAGAATAGATTTTGCAGTCTTTCCAGCTGCCTGTTTATAAATCTTATACTGCTTGAGTGCTAAACTGTCAGGTTTTCGCATTTCCAGCCTATCAAACAATTCATCCAATGGACTTTGGTATTCCTCATCATCTTCTTTTACATCAGCGGATGCAATCATTTCCATGACCATTGTGAAGTTTTGTTCTTCCTCTGGTGCTTCATGTATCAGATAAAGACACAACGCCTCTAGCAATGCAGTTTCTGATTTCTCCCAGAAAGGATCGTTCGTTTGCGACCCTTTAGGCGTTGTATTACGAATTAAATTCGTAATCAACTTTAAGACATCTTTATCATCCTTGATATAAGCAAATGGATTATAGCAATGAGATTTTGACATGTTAATAAGATCTATGACCTTGATGACATAACCTTCTTTTTCTAAAAGATAACCCGTATCACGCAAGATTTCCCCCTTTGGATCTAAGATTACAAATGAGGTATTGCATTGCAGGATATTAGGCTTTACGTAAAATCTTGTCTTACCGGCACCACTTCCACCAAGGACAATCGTATTGAGATTTCTTCGATGCTTTTTACCATCCAATCCAATACGTACACTCTGCGTAAGCAGCTTGTTTTCTAATAACTTTGTGGACGTATATTTTTTATTGATTTTGGAATTATCTCCCCATTTTGCTGATCCATACTCTTCTTTTCTTCGATAGTTTTTTATACTGCTGATATAAATACCGATGCCTATCAAATAGGCAAGTACAAAAATCAGAATCGTTCTGGGTGTATCAGAAACCCAGACAATATGAAAAGGATCGTTGATTGCATCATTCAAGTTTGATAATGCAAAGAACAATCCTTTTTTCATGTAGGGAGCAAATAGCAATGCTCCCCATATTACCGGTATCACAAGGAATCCAAGAAAGATATAATCTTCTTTTCTATCTCTCTTCATATGCACGCTTTACCTTTCCTTTTGAGACAGGAGCATCACAAGCCCTTAGAATCAAATCGTCTATGAAGTCATAGCTTTTCTTTTCCTCAATCTGTCGTGACCTTAAATGATTGAGGGCATTTAATATGATCCGTCTTTCTGTATCAGTAACTGTGATATCATAAAACTGTTCTTTCATATGCTGTTATCTGGACACATCAGAATGTTCATTCTGCTTATCCATATGCTCCTGCTGCTTTGCATAGATACCATGTTCCATACGATCTGATACACTTTTATACAGCCCTTTGATATCTTCCAGTTCACCCTTGACCTCACGCTGATCCAAGCCTTCAAAATACTCACCAGCATGCTGGATAAAGGATTCATCACATCCTTTGATACCATACTTCTGGCAAATGATATAAGAGGCACTAGCAACCATGAATTGACTATCCTCTCTGCTGATACCAGATTTCAGACATTCCACTGTACAGTATTCTTTGACTAGACCCGTCATCATCTCTTGCGGTTCAAGACCTGCTTTTACATAAATCTTCTTTGCATCATCTGCATAATAAACAGGACTAGGCAAGTCTGATTCAGCAGTAACTATTTCAGGTTTGATTGTTGTTCCATGCATCAGGGCACTAATGATTTCCTTATTGCTGTAGTTAGGAGCAGGAATTGTGATTGCTTTACCGTTCAGTTGTGATATATCATAAACGTACTTCGGATTGTAGTTTACACCTACCGTACCATCACGTCGCATATACTCAGAGCCGGGTTCGAGAATCTGAATCCCTTTATCTTTTTCATCATTGCGAATAAACTTATTGTTTTCTCTCCACTTGATACCTTCTTTCAACAGCTGTGCATCAGGGTATTGCGCCATAACAAGCAGCGTGTTGGTTACCTGATAATCAAGTCGTACCATCAGATCAAAATAGCACTTATAATTTTCCGGAGATTCTATCGCTTTTAAAGTCTGCTCATTTGCCATTGAGAAGAGGGCGGTTCTCCATTCCTGCATCCTTTTTGCATATTCCTCTTTAGGAAGCTTTGGAGTCCATTCCTTTTTTGTACTTTCTGCCTTGCCTTCGTTAAATACATCGTATAATTCACTCATAATGACTTCTCCTTTTTCTTAGATTTTCTTTTCTTGTGATTACTGTTTGGATTTTTACTGAATGACTGACCTCGTGCCTTACTGCGCTGTTTGTTTTTCTCAATACGCAATTCACGTTCACTTTTAATTTGTTTCAATTCCTGTCTGACAGATGGTCGTTCAGAAGTATCCTCTGCGACGTTTGCTCTCTTTGAGATATGCTCGGACGGAACGTCGCTCGTTTTCTGTGTCCGAGCGATTGTGGGGTTTTCAGCAAATGACTTTTCTTCTTGCTTAGTAGATGACATAAGGGAATCAATCAAATCGTCATGTTCTTCTGCTGACATAACCGGAACATCTTTCAATGGCTGATTTTCTCTTTCAGATAGAATAGATTCACGCATCGCCTTGGTATCAATCGTAGCAAGTTCAAATTTATCAACGATACGACTGATTTTTGATGCATCTTCTGCTCGTACCATAATGTCACAGATTCCATCCGTATTGTTCTTTTCTTTCAGTACGGAATACAGCACACCGTAACGCTTTGCCTCCTGACAGAATGTCTTTAGATCTTCATGACGAATCGCAAAAACTTTGAGTTCTTTACCAGACTGCAGCATAGAATTTAATCGTGCCGCTCCTTTTACTTTCTTCTTATCATTTAGCATTGCATACAGTGTAGCTGCTAAAGACTTTGTAGCTGCACCTCCAATCTTGAGGGCAATATTTGCCGCAACTTCAATCCCCTGAAGGGACATTCTCACGACCTGATCGGCTGTTTCTCCGCCTGCGTTCATTTTCCTCACGCTCCTTTCGTTCTTGTTCTTTTACAACCTGTAAATTCTGTTTCATCGCTACCGAGCGATGTCGGATACTCTCATAGAGCACCACCTCCTTACGTAGTAATTTGATCTCAGCTGATAGAACTGCAACATCCTGCTGTAGTTTATCTTTGCTGTCCAGATTGCGACAGCGCCGAATCTTGTTATAAACACATCGTCTTTCTTTAATCAGACTTTCCAGACGATCTTGGACACTATGCTCATGGCAATCAAGATCATCCAACGTATTGATTTTCTTTTTACAGAGTAGAGTAGTTTCTTCTGTAATACGATCCATATAACGTAAATCCTCCTTGAATAAAAAATGCACCCTCTTTTTATTAGGTGCATTTTTTGGGAGTATCCCCATTTTATACATGTAGTGAAAATACAAAGCACGAAAACCTGTGAGTTTCCGTGCCTTCTTTATATCCCCTTTATAATAATAATGTGGTGTCTTAGTATCCTTTTGAATTAATTCCCACTTGATAGTGGAATTTTCCAATATCAATTCCTTGATATTTTCCTCAGTAAAGTAACCATCGTTACTTAAACTCCTTAACCTGACAAAACGTTCCTTTGTTGGTGGTCTTACTGCAATATGCTTACCATATTTAATTTCATATCCCTGTGCTTCTAGGCATTGGAAGAACTGTTTCATCGTCATTGACCTATTGATAGCATAATTGACATCTTCCCTTATAGCACTTCTCCAAGTTGGTCTTTGTTGCTTTTCAGCCTGCCATTCTGCATAATGCATAGACTTCTTTTTTGGGTTCTCAATGACACTCAACTGATACTTACGACACAAATCATCTGACAACTTGCGAATCTTTTTATAATTTTCCTTATTATCATAGTATTTCAGTCCATCCTTAAATGAAACAGAGTTAATCACGAAATGATTATGATAATGTTTTTTATCAAGATGTGTTGATACCAGTACCTCAAAGCGATTCCCCCACATCGCCTGTGCTAATTCAATACCTATTTGGTGTGCTGTTTCTGCATCAACTTCTCCAGGGGCAAATGACTGGTAAGCATGATAGGCAAGGATACCTTCTGTTTTATGATAAGCTTTCTTTGTAATCATCATATCCTTGAGTGCAGTTGCCATTGTACAGTTGATACCACTGACATATAATTGCTTTTCAGTCTTAAGATCTTGAGTGGTATAATTGATGACTTGACTCAATCCATTATAATGATAATCACTTTCACTGACAGTTGTTTTATCTGGATTGGAAATATAGTCAAGCACACGTTTCAAATTGTCTTTGACATCCCATATTCTAGTTGTTGCCATCACTATTCTCCTCTGGCAGCAAAACCTTTTCTCTAATCTCAAGAATATTCTTATTCAATTCGGCAATATCTCTTTTATAGCGAGCGATATCTATACTACCTGTTTTATGAGCAATCATCACTAATTGATTAATGTTATTACCAATTCGCCTTAATTGATCTATCATATCAAAGAAATCCTGTGATGGTTTTTCCATAGGGATATAACCACTTATTAAGTATCTAATATATGCCTCTTTTGATAATCCAGATTTTCTTACTTTATCAATCAGCAATATATTTTCTTTTTCATTTAAGCGAATCATCAATCTAATATTTCTTTTTCTCATAAATAACTCTCCAATACAAAATAAAACTTGTTCATAAAAATAAACAAGTCTTTGAAATATAATATTCTATTCTTTATAATCAACGTGATTAGCAGCTCGCATAAATTTCATAGTTAATCCCAATTTTTCGTATTCATATTCTGAATCCAACCGTTCTAGGAGTTGAGCTAAAAATATCTGAAATGCTTGTTCTTCCAAAGATAGGTTGAAATCATGTTCCGTTTCTCCATGAAAATTATCATCATTCAGAAAAGAAATATACTTATTTTCCGATTTTAAAAACAAACCATATTGTGCGCAAAAAAGCATGTCTATATTTTTTTCTTCTAAATCATTTAGAATTTCCAGAACTTTTTCTTTACTAGATATATTTGATTTATATGTGAACATCACTTTTAAAGGAGCTTTATAATTTAGGGTACTTTTTAATTTTTCATCTCTGTTAAAAGCATTTTGGAGATTTGTAAACTTCAAGTTATCATTCTTAATTTTATCTTTTGACAACAAAGTAGAACATTCAATATTTGCTTTTAGACTTTCATGATAAATAATTTTATTTGCATAACCGGAAAACAATACCGGATAATTAAATGAATCATATATCATAATATCACATTGATTACTTATACTTGATTCTGTGTATACAAAACCAGATGCAATAGTAAATTTATCAGGAATATAATCCTTTAGAAAATTCTTTACAACTTCTTCGCATTCTCTCCCTCTCTCTCCATTATGATGTATGCTTGTGATAAGATCTAATTCAGCTATAATTTTTTCAAACCATCTTTTATGCACAAGTATAGGTAACCTTATACTTTCTTCTTGATTCATATTCTCTCATCCTTTCTTGATATATAATACATCATATCAAATATAGATCATACTTTAAAGCATGGGTCTTAGGGTATACCCTAACAAGCGAATTTGTGGGTAGCCAAATTCAGTGCTTGCTGCAGTACAAGACATAAAGGTACACTCAAAGATTTGAATAGTTCTAAAATAATATAAAAAGAGCAAAACATTTTATTGTTTCGCCCTATATCCAAATCGCATCTATCCTAAAATGGCAATTCCTGCGTAGGCTGTTCCTTTCCTTTTTGTTTGTTCTTCATTTCCTGCTGGTGCATGATTTCTAAGCGATCTATGTTGATTTTATAGAAGTTTAAATCCGCTGACACTGAGTAAAAACCTGTTTTTATACCTTGCATATCTTCATGAATATATAACTCCTGCAGTCTTTCTAATGATTGAGAATACTGTTGTGTATCCATATAATTTACATACTTAAAATCCATAACTCGATAACAACAATCAACGACATAATAATTTTTAAAATCAAATTTATTTTCAATATCATTTTCAATCATCAGTGCCTCGGCTGCCCAGATTTTACTTCCTTCTTTGCTAAAAATCATGATACAACCACCATGATTTCCTTTTTCATAATCAGTTGTATATATCATTCTATCTTCCATTTCCTTTAACGAAACACCATCACTGAAGTATTCTAATTCCTTTTGAGGTATACGACCTTTATCAGTTGCACGATATTCCATCTTATACCAATCACTCTTTTGAAATTGAAATTCTCCAGAATCTACCAATTCCATTGCCTGCTGTTCAGCAAAGTTTTTTGATGTAGCTTCAATAGGAATAACAGCCTGCCGAATCTCAGTAATCTCAACATCATAACGCTTCATTTACTTTTTCCTTCCTGTTTTTCAAAGAAATCATCTGTACTTTGCTCAAGTTTCTGATACTTATTTTTAAGATTATTTAAATCTTTCAGCTTAGAGTTAAGCTGATTAACTTCACAGTCTAACTCATTTCTTTTCTCTATTTTCAAAGTTTTTTGTTGTTCTAATTTCTGTATTTCCTTTTCAATTTTCTTGTACATGCTACATAATCCTCCTTAGATATAAAAGAAACTGTTTATTTTAAATCACATCTTTATTACTTATTTGTTACTTCAGATAATACAATAATCAATCTAAATTACTCAAAGCTTTTTTTAATATATCTATAAGCTCCATATACCTTATCTTCTTTACATCTGATAATTCTCTATAAAACTTTATCACTTCTTTGATATTTTCATCATGCAAAAATAGTGATCCATAATCATACATTTTCATACTCAAAAATCTAGTGATCAACGAATAATTTGTTAAGATGGTTTCTACATCTTTATCCTCACTAATACAAAATTTTTCACATATATGATGATATGCATCATATATGTTCTGATACGCTTCTTCACATACTTTGCCAATTTCAAATTCATTTTCTATAGCACCTCAATTCGCTTGGAGCCTCATTCAGTTCCATCATACCATTCATTAAATCGTAAATTAATTCTTTAAATTCTACATTTTTCTCAGCCATAATTAAACCTCCTCGCATCAAATAGTGTTCTTACGCGAACACTATCAGTAATTCAATATTATCGTAATAATATTTATAATGCAATTATACGATGGAGACTGGAGTGACAATAATGATAAAGTATGATAGATTATGGCAAACGATGAAAGCAAAGGGTATATCTCAATATGATCTTTATACACATTATAATGTAAATCGCTCTCAGTTGAATAGATTAAGAAAAAATCATAATGTTGAAGTAAACACGATTGATAAATTATGCAATATCTTAAATTGCAAAATAGAAGAAATCATGGAACATTTTCCAGATGATAATTCCTTTTGAAAGATAGTTAAGGCTATCTTTTTTTCTATAAATAATCGCTTTAAACTGTATAAAAAACATTAGCTATGAATGACTTAGAACTATTGTTATCGTTCTAAATTATATTTTCTTTTCTTAACTTGATTCTGTAATATCAAATTAATGTCCTTTGCATGTCTGGGACTGTCATCAAAAATGTTATATTGATCTTGTAGATGAAAAATAATTTTTCTCGTTGTATCGTAACCAGCTTTATCATTATCCAAATGCAGATGTAATTCTTTGATTTGAAGATTCCTTTCTAAGAATGATTTTAATGCTATTGGAATTGTAGATTCTTCAAGATTTCTATCCTTTACCAAAGTAGAGGCTCCAGAAATTGCAAGATAATTATCCAATTTGTAATCCTTGTGATTCTGCTTTGATAACGTCATATATGACAGCAAATCAATCGCTGATTCAAAAACGTGCAGGGAAGTATTACTGTCATTGGTAATTGAAAATCCATAACTTTTGTCACTGCCCCAGACATCCTTTTTCATATCATTATCCAATGATCTTTTACATGCAAAACGAGGATAGTGGTTCTCATCGTATCCTACAAAGACGATGCAATGCTCTTTAGATTCCTGATAAAATAAACGTTGTTCTTGACAGTAGTTCACAATGTTTTTATCAATGCAGCGCTTATTTATTAGATAAGCTATTGCATCATTATCATTTTCAGCAGGATAAGGCAGACGCAGTTTCTTTGTCTGTCTTTCTCTTTGATTGTGTTGCACAGGTTCCTTTAAGTCTATCAGATTTTTAATATGCATTGCTGCATCCCGAAAACTCATATTCTCAATTTTAATTAAGAAATCGAGTGCTGTTTTACCACCGATCCCTGATGACCAGTGCATCCATAATCCATGCGACATATGCAGTGATGTATGAGATTTTGTTGTGTAATCCACATGTCCATTTCTCACAAGATCATGCGGTTCATAATTTTTAAAGTAAGTCAGTAAGTCCAACTCTCTAATTCTTTTCATATCACTTTCGGGGATTTTCTTTCCCATATTAACACCTCATTTCAAAGTAAAAAGGACTCCAAAACTATGAAGTCCTCAATCTCTCATTTTTACTATCGTGTCATTTCATTACGACTTTCCACGTTCTCATCCGGCTCATCATCCACAAATACTGTGCTAGGATCATTCTTATTGCTGATATCCAATTCCTTATTTAATTCTGATAGCCTTTTAGTCTTTTCCTTTAACTCCTCTTCTTTTTCAAAAGGTCGATTGACTTCCTCCTTTGCATTTCCCAACTGTTTTTTCACGTCCTCAAATAGTGCCTCTTCGTTTTTTAACTTGTCAGGATAGGAGTTCAAAAGATTATCAATACGTTTTAGATTTCCATAAACGTCATCACCCAATTCAATGGAATAAGCTGTTTCCTTTTTCAAAGTCAACACGAAAGCTTTATTGAAAACATCATAAGAAAGAAGCATTTGGAATCCTCGATATTCACCTATTGCTTTCTGCTCTGATGATTCCATTTTTTTACACATCAATATTAGGCTATTACCAGCATGTTCCTTCTCATCATAACGAATATTGTTAATCATCATTCCAGAAAAGTCTTCCACAGGTTTGAGTGTGGCTATATCATTCTTTAGACCACGTATATTTTCTTCCAGTAAAGATATCTTCTTTGGATAATATTTTATGATTCTATCCTCTAAATCATATCGTTCTGAAAGATAATTTGCTTTCGCCATCTTGAGTTTACTGACCTGTATATCAAGATCCATCTTCTCTTTAATTTTAGGATTGCCGCTGGCTAATGCTTTGATTTCAGCGTAAGAAAGGGTCGCATCATCAATATCTTCAGCCGAGCGTACAGGGCTTTTTGATGTCATAATCTGTGATATAAACTTTTGTTTTCCTTCGACCAGCTGATACAAATAAGCATCAAACGTCTGTTCGGTAACATAACGATAGATATAAACATCACTGTTGGTATTGCCTTGCCTAACGATTCTACCTCCACGCTGTTCCAAATCAGATGGACGCCAAGGACAATCAAGGTCATGTGATGCAATCAACAGATCTTGTACATTCGTTCCTGCTCCCATCTTTTGGGTTGAACCTAACAAAATACGGATACTTCCAGTGCGTACCTTTGCAAATAATTCCTTCTTGGTAGCATCTGTTTCGGCATCATGAATATAAGCAATTTCATCAGCCGGCACACCACGTCTTATTAGTTTCTCAGCGATATCATCGTACACATTTGTAAATAACAGTTCGTTTCCTGCTTCTATTTGTTCTTTCACAGAAGATGACTTTCTATGTGGAGTGGACATATCACAAAATATTAACTGCGTGGATTTTTTCTCTTCTGTTTCTTTGTAAATAGACAATACCTTCTGAATACAAATATTGACCTTACTATTTTCAAAGTCCTCCAGTCTATCATCAATCAATCGCTGGTCTAACGCTAGTTTTCTTCCATCATTGGTAATCTTAAGCATGTTGTCTATTCGTGGGTCCTCACCGTTTCTTACTTTCTCTGCACGCTTTGCAAGCGATTCTACGATGCTTTTCTGCATCTCACTAGGCTTTACTGCTATTGTTTCATAATGTGCTGTAGGCGTAGGCAAATTCAACATATCGGCAGTTTTAATATCAGCGATCTCTTTAAACATGGAAATAAGTTCCGGCAAGTTATAAAATCGTGAGAATCTGGTTTTCATGCGATAACCGGTTCCTTCTGGTGCAAGTTCGATTGCGGATACTGTTTCACCAAAGGTAGATGCCCAAGCATCAAAGTTCTCAAGTCCATGTTCTTCCAGTAGGTCATATTGCAGATAGCGCTGTATCGTATACATTTCGGTCATGGAATTGCTGATCGGTGTTCCTGTCGCAAATGTGATGCCTTTTCCGCCTGTAATCTCATTCAGGTACTGACATTTCATATATAAATCAGATGACTTTTGTGCATCAGTCTGTGATAATCCCGCAACATTACGCATCTTTGTATAGAGAAACAGATTTTTAAAGTTATGACTTTCATCGACGAACAGATGGTCTATTCCAAGTTCCTCAAATGTGATGACATCATCTTTTCTTGCATCATCATTTAACTTCTCAAGGCGCTTCTTCAAATTCTTTTTTGTCTTCTCTAACTGTTTTACCGTATATCTTGGGGCATCATCATCTTTCAATTGTTGAATACCTTCAACGATTGTGTCCAACTGCTTTTCCAGTGTTTTCTTTTGCCGCTGCGCAGACATTGGGATTTTACCAAAGGTACTGTGTCCCATAATAATGGCATCATAATCTCCAGTTGCGATTCGTGAACAGAATTTCTTTCGCTTGTTTTTTTCAAAGTCCTGCTTTCTGGCAACAAGAACATTCGCTGCTGGATAGAGTCTTAGAAAATCAGAACCCCATTGTTCAACCAGATGATTGGGTACGACAAAGAGCGACTTCTGTGCCAAGGCAAGACGTTTCAACTCCATACAGATAGCAATCATTTCATATGTTTTCCCTGCACCAACAACGTGAGCAAGCAAAGAATTACCACCATAAAGTCCACGAGCTACCGCATCACTTTGATTGCTTCTCAGTGTGATTTCAGTATTCATACCCGGAAAGGTTAAATGATCTCCATTATAATTTCTAGGTCGAATAGAATTGAATTTTTCATTATAAAATTTCGTCAAACGTTCCCGTCTATCAAAGTCTTTCCAGACCCAATTCAAAAAAGCCTCTTTGATACTGTCCTGTTTCTGCTGGGCAATCATTGTTTCCTTTTTATTGAGGACTTGTTTTTTTCTTCCTTCTTCATCATATTCATAATCAAAAATTTTTGTGCTTTTCAAGTTTAAGCAATCCTCTATCAACCGGTAAGCATTCGCTCGATGTGTACCATAAGTCTTTTCAGCTTTGATATTGTTTCTATCTCTTGTTTTATTTGAGATACTCCAAGAGCTGTCAATCTTATTATAAGATACATGAATGTTCTCCTTAGCAAAAAATGACATGGACAAGATTTCATTCATGAATGCCTCATAATCAGTACTTGGAATCCATGTAGCACCAATGCGCACATCAATCTCTGATGCACTTAATTCTGTCGGCATAGCCTGCTTTAACGCCTCTACATGTTGCTCATACTGTGGATCAAGTTTCGCTGATAATTCTGCAATACGTAGTTTATTTCTAATGTTTCCACTTAAATATTCATCAGCAGTAACATAAACATCGTCATTATCAGGTTCTGCTGCATTGGGAATCTTATAGATGACACCATGCAGATCACTCAGTATCTTTGTTTTATCAAAACCAGTCAGCGAGGACATATAATCTAGGTCTACCTTAGCTTTTTCCGATAAAGATAGCAGCAATGCTTCGTTTGACGTTTCAGCTTTATCTATAACCACTTTTTTACCAATCGTACGCTCATAAAAAATGTCTGCCTTGCTTTTTAAGGTTCCATCTTCATTTAAATTTTCCAACGAACAAAGAAGGTAATACGAATCATCATCACGAAAAGCCATGCTGTTGCCACGACTGTTGATCAGACCATAAGACTTCGTAAAATTATCATACAGCCGATTCAGTTCATCCTGCTGCTGATTGATCTGCTCATCAGGATAATCTTCCATTTCGTATTCAATCAACTGTCGTACACAGTTTCTAATATCAATCAATCCAGTGATACGATTCATGGCTGTTTTGGATAGTTCCATTTTCGTCATGATACTGTTTTCCCGATAATAAACATCATCCTCTACCAAAGTATAGCTGAAGTTGCGAACCGTTGGGTCAGCGGGTATCGTTATGATTTCTTCATTCTCATGATCGAGATCATCAGGTACGATTGTTCTTTCATCAATATATCCATAGATATGGCTGATTGCTTTCTGTAATGACTCTTGCAACGGTATGTTCTCAAATGGAACGACTGTCAAATCTTCACGCCCGTACATAGCTTTTGTCATTTCCACATGACCTAAGACCATTTCCGGATGTTCGATAAAATAATTATTCATGACATATCCATGCTCATCTTTGCTGGTATATGTCCACTCGCTCTGTTTTACGATAGGCGCATCCCGCTTTTGTAAAAACAGGATATCACTGACTGCCTTTGTATTGGCACTGTCTTTAAAAGCAGTATTTGGCAATCTGATTGCACCTAATAATTCAGCACGTTCATTGATATATTCACGAACCTTGCCATTTTGCTTATCCATCGTATAACGGGAAGTCACAAAAGCAATAATTCCCCCTGGGCGTACTTTGTCCAGTGTCTTGGCGAAAAAATAGTCGTGTATATTAAAATTCAGTTTATCATAACGCTTATCCGATACTTTGAATTGTCCGAATGGTATATTTGCTCGTGTTAGCTTAGGACTAAAAAAATATGCCCTTGCCGAGCTGGTTTTATGATTGCTTTGGTATAAGTTTGATTCTATTTATCAACTATTATACCAAGCAATTCCAACTCCCACAAGGACACATTTTTATGGTTCTAAAACATCTTTTAATGTGTCTTTAAACTTATATTGAATCTCCAATCGCATACCACTGTAAACATATACTCGGTCAATGAAATATAGCAACATCTGATTGGTTACCTGCTCTGCATTCAGAAATTCATGTGCTGTACTTGTTAGTTGTTTCAACTCTGGATTCACTGCGTTTTCTAAATCTTTTAGCTGTTTTTCCAGATTTTCTTTTTCTTCATTGAACTTTTCTAACTCCATTGCAAGCTGCTCTCGTATTGCAATAAATTCATTTCTTGAAATAATCCCATCAGAGTATCTTTCATAAGCAGTTATTTTTGATTGGCTGTTTTGTTTGATACTCTTTTCTATCTTCAATACTGATTTTTTCAAATAGCTTTCTGAGCCTTTTGTTTTAACCACAGCTTCTTTCAGCTTTTTTTCATGATCTACAAGCAAGGTTAAAAAATGTAGAAAATTGTCGAGTATTACCTTTTCTAAATCTGATTCTTTAAACCTTTCTCCCACCGGACATTCTGTATCTTCTACAAAGCGGGATTTATCACAATAATAGGTCGTTACTTTCCCTCGTGCATTTCTTGTCATCACTCTGCCACAGATACCACATCGTATTAAGGAACGAAGTAGATAATCTTTATTACTTCTCTCATATTTTCCAACTCTACGAATAGCTTTTTGAGCTTCATTAAACTCGTCAAGAGAAACGATTGCTTCATGGCAGTTTGGAACTACAATCCAATCATCTTCATCACGCATAGTCGTCTGTACAACATCAATGCCTTTCCATTGCCTTATCTGGCTGACGATGGCTCCTGTATAGATTTTATACTGCAAGATTCGTCTTACATTGGAACTGTCCCAGCAATTTCCCTTAGAAACACCCTTTTTGAATTTCTTACAATCCGGATACTTCTTGGCAAAATATTGAGATGGTGTTTCTATCTTTTCATTATTTAATGCTACAGATATTTCACTTACCACTTTTCCGTCAATCGCCATTTCAAAGATTCTCCTGACAACAGGAGCAACATTTTCATCAATAACAAGATGATTTTTATTATCGGGATTTTTGTCATATCCATAAGGTGGATAAGAACCGATAAACTGTCCTTTCTTTGCCTTGGCTCGCATAACTGTCTTGATTTTTTGTGATAGATCCTTACTGTAAAAGGAATACACAATCGACTGCATGACAACATCTAAACCACCTGTGGTTCCAATATAATCGTTGCTGTCATAATTGTCATTGACGGAGATAAAGCGTACTCCCAAAAACGGAAAGATACGTTCTAAATAGTCGCCAATCTCAACATAATCACGAAAGAAACGACTGAAATCCTTACAGATAACCAGCTTGCAATCGCCATTTTTCAAATGCTCAATCATTCTTTCAAAGGAAGGTCGGTTGTCATTTGTACCTGAGTATCCGTCATCAATAAATTCTTCCACCTCATAATTGCTAAATTCGTTATGCGATTTCAAATACTGATGAAGCAGTTCTCTTTGGTTAGCAATGCTTTCGCTCTCCGTCTTATACTTCAAATCCTTATCAGCACTGGATAATCGGATATATAGATACAATTTCAACCTTGTTCACCTCCCATCATTTCTTCATACGCAGACTTCAATAACTGAAAATCCTCTCGATACTTTAAAACGACTTCCACTTTTCGTTTCTTGTCATCTTGATGAATCACAATCTTATCCACCAGAGCGTTTAATATTTCCTCATTGATTTCCCGCTTGTTTTGAAACATCTGCATATGTAACAGCCAGTTATTTTCACTGGATAATGATTTCTTTAACTTATGCTGCATGACCTGCAAAGCATTATATCTTGTTGTCATGGTCTGATATTCTTCATCAAACTTCTGCTTCATAATCTGATAATCTTCTGCTGAGAGAATGCCATCGGTAAAATCTTCATATAAGCGTTCACGCTTTCCTTGTTTTGAGCGTATCTTAACTTCCAAGCTTTTCAGCTCATCTTTATATTCTCTCTGCTGTGCTGTCATCACTGTTGGGTTTTCCAGTAATTCAACCAGCTTTTTATAATCACAAAACAGCTCAAGCTGTGTATTCAGCACATTTCCAACAATCTCCTTCAAAGTATCCTGTGCTATGGAATGAGTACCTCCACACTTCTTATATTTATAATTAGGACACTCATAAGTACCGGAAGGCTTTTGATCTGGGCGATAACGGTGGTATCTCATCTTGCTTCCACATTCTCCACAGTAAACAAGATACAAGAATAACGGTTGGTTCTTCTTTCGATTCGCTTCGCCTTTTTTCAGCTTTTCCTCCCATGCCTTTCTACCGGCAAGCTCCATTTCTTTTGCTTTATCAAAGATTTCCTGTGTAACCAAAGGCTCGTGCATGTTTTCAAGAATACGCCACTTGCTTTCGTCCGGCTCATATTGATAGTTCGGCTTGCCAAGATATAAGGCAGTCGGCATTCTTCCAAAAACCAAATGTCCTAAATATGTAGGATTCTTTAAAATCTGTTTAACTAACTGTGCAGACCAAACCGATGTAGCATAACGCTTATCGCTTGTCATTCCCCTTAAATATCGAAGCTTTCCCGGTGAAGGAATCCCTTCTTCATTGAATTTATTTGCGATGTGATTTAATGGTACTCCATCTATCCTCATCTGAAAGATACGGGTAACATTCTTGCAAGTTTCCGGATCGGGTTCAAAGCGATATTCTTGTGTTGTAGATTTTTGATAACCGTAAGGTATCATGCTTGGAATATGCTCTCCGGCAAGCTGCTTTGTATGAATTGCAGTCGATACCTTCTTAGAAATATCTTTTGAATAGTAACTGTTAATCAAATTCTTAAGTGGTATCAGCAAGCTTTCTGCCGAACCATCTGTGTCAAAACTATCGTAGTTATCTGCTACTGAAATAAATCTTACACCCATAAAGGGAAAAACATTTTCAAGCAAGTTACCTGCTTCAATATAATCACGAGAAAATCTTGAAAAGTCCTTGATAACCAGTGCTTTGATTTTCCCCTCATTGATGTCATTCAGAAGCCTTTGAAATTCTGGTCGGTTGGTATTCGTACCTGTCCAACCATTATCGCAATACACTTCCTTTAAATGAAGGTAAGGATGTTCTTCTATGTAGTCTTTGCAGATTTCAATCTGTCCCTCTATGGATTCGCCTTTATCATCTTTACCACTATTTTCAATAGAAAGTCTTGCATAGATGGCTGTCTGCCATTCCAGTATCGCCTCATTTGTTACAGCTGTCTTAACAGCCTTTGCTTCCGTATAGGTTCTCCTAGCTCGTCTTGCCATTGTTCTTTTCCTCCTCCATATATTCTGAAAATCTTTCTACATACTGCATGGCACTGTTTAATTGATCTTGGTAACGGAATACCACTTCAATATGCTTTGCGTCATAGATGATGATTCTCTCAATCAGATTGACGATAATAGCTCGCTGAAGCTCTGTGATGTTTTCATACTGTTTGAACAACTCAATCCAAGTAACGCTTCTTTGATTGCTGTCAACAGCTTGCTCCCGTTCTTCCTTTATTTGAATGATTGACTGCTGTCTTGCTTGAATCTTTCTGTCATAACCGGCACGAAACTCCAGATATTCTTCTTTGCTGATAACACCATCAGCCATATCACTGTATAGATTCAGCTTCAAATCTTGATACCTTTGGATTTCTTCGTTAAGCTTTACAAGCTGTGCGTCGTAATTGAAAATTTCTCTTTGACTTTCAGGCAATGCTGCTATGTAGTCCAATACCTCATCTAATCTGCATATCTGATGGATATGATCCTGCACAAGCGACAACACTATCTTATTTAATTTGCTCTCGCTGAAGCTGTGAGGACTGCACCCAAGCTTGGCTTTGTTTGTAGAACAGACATAGTAGTAATATTTCTTACCTTTGTTTGGAACCATCTTTCGAACCATTGTATGCTGACAATCTCCGCAATGCACATATCCAGAGAAAAGATGAACCGAATCTTCTTTCGGTGGCACTCTTACATCACGCTGAAGCAATGATTGCACTGTATCAAAATCAATCTTAGATACGATTGCTTCATGGCTATCTTCAATCACAATCCAGTCGTCTTTGTCGTAATGAATTTCCTTTTTCACTTTGTAGTTCGGCGTTCCTCGCTTATGCTGTATTAGCTTTCCAAGATAGGTTTCATTGGTCAAAATACGCTGAACTGCAACTGGTGTCCATAATGCTCTTTCATTGGCTCTAAAGCCGGATTCATACTGCAAACCGTTTGAGCGTTTATATTCCATCGGACTAAGCACGCCCATTTCATTCAGTTTATCTGCAATACCGGAATTGCTCATGCCTTGAAGTTTTAATCTGAATATCAAATCAACAATACGGGCAGCTTCTTCATCAACAATCAATTTGTTCTTGTTATCTGGGTGCTTCTTATATCCAAACACTGCAAACGCTCCGATAAAATCGCCCATCTTCCTTTTAATATCAAGTTGGCTTCGTATCTTCATCGAAATATCTTTGCAGTATGCGTCATTGATTAAGTTCTTGAATGGAACAATCAACGAATCAGATTGCGATTTCTCTCCGGCACTGTCATAGCTGTCATTGATAGCAATGAACCTCACTCCCATAAAGGGAAATATTTTTTCCAGATATCGACCGGAATCTATGTAGTTTCTTGCAAATCGGGATAAATCCTTGCAGACAATACAGTTGATTTTCTTTGCTTTGACATCGTCCATCATCTGCTTGAAGCTAGGTCTTTCAAAATTCACACCAGAATAACCGTCATCAACATACTCCTTGACGATAACCATATCCTGCCTGTCTTTTATGTAAGCTCGGATAATCTCTTTCTGGCTACTGATTGATTCGCTTTCCGATTTATCGCCATCGTCTTTTGATAATCTCGTATAGGCTCCGACATTCCAAATCTTATCTGTCATATAAATCAACTCCTTTCACCAGCAGAGTATCCTTTTTAGCGAAAATTGTTTAGGATGTCGATTGGCTAACCGACACCCTTGACAATTTATAGACTTCGTATATAAGCCTGCAAGCGTTCTTCCAATGTTACAGATTCATCTGTAAAACTAACTTTAACGACCACATCGCCATCTAAGTAGCAATATGGATTCTTTATCTGCTCGACATACTGTTTCAGTCTTTCCTTTTGCGGTAAGTCTTTGTTAATCCTTACCATTCGACGGTCAACAAGGCTTTGAGGATCAACAGTTCTAATGTCTAAGTTCTTCATTTCTTCCAACTTCATCTGCGTCCTCCTTACCTTGTATCATGGATCTTTATTAAGTAAGCAAGCGACAAGCTTCTTACCAATGCTTTATCAATTCCCAATAACTCTTTTTCAGTCGTTTTTCCTAAGTACGATTTGATTCTCTTTTTATCTATCGTTCGTATCTGTTCCAGAAGAACAATAGACGGTTCTGCAAATGCGTCATTATTTCTAATCAAATAATGAGTCGGTAAGTTTGCTTTTTTGGTTGTTTTAGTCGTTACCATAGCTACGATCAAGGTCGGTGCGTGTTTGTTCCCGATATTATTCTGAATGACCACTACCGGACGCAACCCTCCTTGTTCTGAGCCGCATACAGGGTTCAAATCAGCATAATATATATCGCCTCTACGATACGCCCAATCTTTATTCATCATATTGAATGACCTCCTTTTTCTTGGGTATGTACCGAAAAGCTGCAATCATATTTGACGATCGCAGCTTTCCCATGCGAATATGTGAACCCTATATTTGTCCTAAACGCCCCTAGGGATTGACTGTGAAATCGTATCGGGAAATCATCAGATGGCTGTCAGCTAAACAGCTCCATAGGGTTTCTGCCCTCCGCCGGGTTCTCCGCCAGCTCCGTAGAGAAGTATCATTGTCCCTGTTGCTTTCATTGCCGAATAAGAAGCTAACTTATTTTTACAAGCTGATAAGACTCGCTCGTGCAGTCCCATGAATAATAATCCTTACCTTGTCTTACTCACTTCGTGCAGTCATGGCGTATCACTGATGTGGCTGATGTTCTCACACCGGCAACAGGAATGTACCTGATGAATGATATTCAGTTTTCAAAGATCCTGTAGCTCATTTCTGACTACACCCCAATTTTATCCTTTCCCGAATCACTTTAGGAGGGACTGATAGTGCCAGTTAATAGCACCAATCGTGCTACTTATATCAAAGTTGCAACATCACGAATTAACGCTTCTGCTTGAAGAAGTTTCTTTTGCAGCTCGTCCGTTCGCATGCCTTTTCCAAGTAATAAATAATCAAGTGAAACATGAAAATACTCAGCAACCTCGATAGCAAGATCTACTGATATGCTTTTTGTTCCTTGTTCCAACTTGCTCATCATACTCAAACTGATATTCAATCGTTCTGATAGCTGATTCTGTGTTAATTGATGTAAATTTCTTAATTCCTTGATTCTTTTTCCACATTCTTTTGGATCGTAATACATTCTTATTTCCTCCTGTTTTTCCTTGAATTTGCAGATTTAAAATTCAAAGATTTGGAGGAGAACGATTACGGACTAAAGCTGTAGATAAAGAAAAAGAGCGACCATCTTCACAATTACTTGCAAAAACAATCGCTCCATATTTATCTGTTTTTTCCAATTAAAAACCCTCACTTTGCTCTCTGTGCTTTGTCCTTGCACAAAAAATCTACAAAGTGAGGGTGTTACGAACGGTGTTGTGTCGGTCGCATGATGGTCGTATAGAAAATTTTAGGTATTGCACCGGTCGTATGACGGTCGCATAACGGTGTTATGGCTCTATATCGTCCCATTTAATGCTGATAACAGCACTTGATATTCTTCATCAGCCAGAAGTCTTTCCGCATTTCTAAGCTCTCCACGAGCCATTCCATTTGCACCAAGTTTATACATAGCTTTAATCAACCAGTAATAAACTTCCTTGTTGGCATTATCAACGGTCAGTGCTTTGCTTGCATACTCTTGAATGTCATCGTAGTTTTCTGCTTCAAAGAATGCTTTCAACAGATCATTGATAATTCCCATATATTTATGATGAAAGCCAATCTCCGAGTTCATCAACCAATGTTCTCCGGTCGCCGATGAAAGCAAGCTTCCTCGATAAATATTTGTCAGCTTCTTCAAAATCTCAATTTTGGCTTTGTTTGATAATGTCTTTTGCGACAATAGCCAATAATCTTCAAATAACTGAAGATCTGTAACAATATTCAATTCCGGATTCAGCTGATACCCTCGACTAGTCGAAATAATCAGCTTGTGATCCAGCACATCGCTGAAAAGCATATGCAACCTATAAATAAGCGATTTGATTTTGCTGCTTGGATTATCAATAATCTCATCAGGCCAAATCGCATCGCATAATCTTCTCGGTGAGCAATGTTGGTTCGGATTAAGCAACAAATAAGTCAAAATCCTAATAATCTTAGGTGAGTTGATTTCATCTTCCTTCAACACGCTTTTTAAAGTGTGGATTTCAAATGAACCAAATAAATTGATTACAATATCTTTATCAGTACGGATTTCATCAACCGTAAACGCACGATTACTTCCGGCAGTATGCCTTGCTTCGCTGATTGCTGAGTAAACAACAAACGAAAGCACTTGTATCAAGCTGATCTTGCTCTTATGTTTCTTCGGGTTCAGTACAATTAAAAATCCGGCAGGATTCTTCCAAAACGGATAGGCTATCAAAGAATCAATATCAAGGTTCTTATAGTTGTCATATTCCGCTGGGTTCAAATCCTTATAAATAGAAGTATCTTCAATAATCATGCACTTACCTTGATGAAGGGCATTGATCCATTCTTTTGACGGAGAAATTTTGTCCTGTTCAAAGAACTTCCGTACAACATCATTATGTGTTTTACCGCTTGTCCACCAGATAGGATTCCATATATGAAAAATCAAATCAGCTTCTACGACACCACACCAGTCTGCGTCATAAAATTCAGCTACAGTATTTAAAGCATTCATCGCAATCTTCTCAGGATTATCTTGATCATGCGATTTCAGTTCCAGCTTGCACAATGTTTCCACAAACTCTGATGAATAAGCCAAGTCTTTCCAATCTTCTAAAAACTCTTGTCCCGCACCCGGCGGGGGAATTCTAATTTCCATTTCCTTCACGCTCCTTTAAATGTAAAAAGACCGCAAGAAAGTCGAATATCGACAGTCTTACGGTCTGCTTTATCGGTTTTATGACTGTCTAATCTATTAGGTTAGGCAATCTTAATCTTGCTTTTTTCTTCAATCACGCATTTTGTTTTTATAGTTACTGATGATTTCGTCCTTATAAGCAGTGATGTCGTCAATGAATGAAACTATAAACTGCAATGTCGTTGTATCGCATTTATTCAATCTATCAATAATTTGATCATCAATCAAATAAGCTTTGCTAACATGTGATGAATCCATGAGAAAATAATCAATGCTCTTATCAAGTGCTACACTGATTTTCATCATCATCTCAAGCGATGGTTTGTTTATTCCGTTTTCTATCGCACTCAGATGATTACTTGAACAATTGCATATAGATGCAAGATCATTTTGGGTTAGCCTTCTTAACTTGCGTACTTTTTGGATACGCTTCCCCATCTTCACGAGGTCTAGTTCTATATCTATTTCAGAAATATCCGTCAAATCTTGCATGTAATCACCTCCATCCGTATGTATCGTAAACATATTTTAAAAAATATCAGAGATGATTAGAACAAAGCATTACTCATAGTTTCCACTCATTGCTTGTAATTATCAAAAAAAATATTTAGAATATCAATATCATGCTTTGAATTAAAAATGAGCTACCATTTAAGATAGCTCAAATTATGATTCATTATCCGTCCTTATCAACTTAAGCAAATATGAGCTATTAAATTTTTATTAGCTCAACACATATAAAGAACGCTTAATTACTAAATCTATATTTTGTAATACTTTATGAATACTATAAAGGTATTCATAAAGCTTCGGTAACTTTTAAAAAAGCAAATATCTAACAATATTCATTACTTGCTTCTACAATCAACTATGTTCCAATTTGAGAAAGCACTCTTGGATTTTGTATATGTAGATTCTTGTACTGCTAAGCAGAGTAATTTACTAGGACGGCTCATACCAACATAAACACACTTACGACTACGTTCTACATCAGCTCCTTTACCTAATGTTCCAACTCCTAAATATGGTAATACACGTTTTATATCTGACGAACGATTTTTCTCGGTTTCCACATATAATGTTGCATCATGAGTCTCTCCTTTAACTCCATGAACCGTATCAAAGACAATGTTTCTTTGATATGTTTCATCAAATAAAATATTATCCTGTGACCTACACTCAGTCTCCAGAATAGATTTATCCAAATAATAAGAAGGTATTTTCGAAAAAACATCTGTTTCATTACATTCTTTACCTACAATTTTATTCACTAAATCAGAAATCACATTATTTACTTCATCAGTATTACACTCTTGCAATGTTGATAAGTTAATTAAACAATCTGTATATAAATCATAATATTTATCGAGAAGAATCTTTCTTATAGAGATTACCGTATATTTAGAATCTGAATCAGGATCCTTAATTCCCATAAAATCAAACAGTTTACACAAGATATTCCGAACTTCTTTTTCAACTGAATAGAGTTTCCCTTTTGCTAATTCGTCCGCAATCATATAAATATGATTCCAATATCTATTCAACTTTCTCATGTTATGTTTTGAATCAAATCCTTCCCAATAATCTCCAATTTTCAATCCCCTTAATTCTTCACGTTTTACGAGTCCTATAACTTTATAGACGCCATTTGAATCATATAAATTGTATCGATTTAGCACATCAATAAATGTCTCAATCACTTTTTTCCTAGAATCATTATTAAAAACAATCAATGTCGGGATATACTTCAAGCATCCCTTTGATGATTTTATTTCTCGATTACCGGTTCTTAATTTAACCAAAAAATCAGCAATTTCTTGACCATACCTATTAGAGAAGGGCAGTTCAATACAATCTTCATCTGGAGTCCATCCTATTTCTTGACTATCTTCTGAGTTATATATAGCCTGATCTGGATCACCAATGTGAAATACACAGGTTTTATCCTTATTAAATAGTTTATTTAAAACTTGTCGTTGTAGTGTATCACAATCTTGATATTCATCTACAAATACATATTGAAATCTCTGAGAAAACAAGTCCGTATATTCCGATGACAAATTTGAAATCGCTTCTGTCGCATATTTATAGGCATCAGAATAGGTAATAATTCCTTCCTCTTTTAACAATGATTCTTTCGCTTGAATATATTGTCTCGCAGAATCAGATTTTTTCCCTGCAATAGCTTTATTCTTCCCCCTAACAAACAGTTCGTCATTACTGAAATATAAATTTTGAATATAATCTACTTGACTACTAAATTTATTAGAACCGTTTTCTACTTGAAACTTTATAAAATAACGCAAACTATGATATGGAGAAGTTCTACGTCTATCACTCCAAAGCAAATTATAAAAATAATTTGCATAAGTAACATCATCAACAACTTGTATAGAGTTTTTTGTTATATTTTTCAAATACGGCTTTGTGACATATTGATCAATAAAAGACTGTATTGTGCCAACATAATTCGGATAACTCATTAACTTATCAGCATATCTGTTTAATTTAGTTTTTATTTCATTTACCGCAACGTTTGTATGTGATAGAACGCATACTCCTGTTCCATCTGGGAAAGGCATTCTTTCAGCTAATATCTTAAGTTTTGCAAGTAGAACTGTCGTTTTACCACTACCTGGACAAGCAACAATTTCTGATGATTTCCAACACCGAACAACATTTATTGCTTCTTCTGAAAAGTAACATGACTTAGGTAATAAAAGTTTTTCAATTTCATTTATTTCTTCATCAGAAGTACATATATCACCCATTCAATGATCATTCCCTTCTTTAATTATCAATATTAACCGAATATTTTATAGCATCAACCAAATATTTAAGATAGGGGTCATTTATAATTTTTTTCTTTAATGCTTGTTTTTTTACATCATCAATTTTGTATTGATATAAATCAAGGTCAAACATGTCTAATTCTGTAATGCCTTCAGGGAGATTAGAAATATTTATTTTCAATAATGCAGCTAAACATTGAGCAACAATTGCCTTTAATCCACTTTTTCCAGACTCATCCAACATTAACTGATATATTGCATATGCCTTTTGAGATTGAGATAAGTTCTCCCATTTTTTACAATCATCTGCAATTTCATTTTCTACTTCTGCTATTTTTAATTCGGTAAGTGTATATTTATCGCTATTTTTTATTTTTTTACCACATCGAATCGCTCTATGGAATACATCTTGGAGGCAACTTAATGCCAAACAATATTCTAATGTCCATCTAGGTGTAATAAACCCTTTTACTGAACCATGTGTATAAATATTTTCTTTTCTTGTTACTGCTTCATTTGATTCTTCTATTTTTTCATCAAAATAATCGACATCACCTTCATGTTTATATTCTGGTCTAATATCACAATCAGTAATAACAGATATAGGAACATCAATATTTTCACCATTACTTCTCAAAAATATTTTAGAGAATCTTAAAAAAGCTGTACTTCCTACATTTACTATAGAAACACCATGTTTTTCAAGTGGACAGTCAATAATATCTGCCAAAACAGGAAGCAAAAGATTTTCAGCATCGCCTTCAACCATTAAAATTCCTCTTGCAAAGAACAAGTTTGCTTTAGTAGCATCCAAAAATCTTTGTAAGAACAAATAATCTCCCTTTTCCAACTTAGTGTTCTCGTAGGACATATCGTAACCAGTTTTATTTTTAAGCAATATCACATTTTTTAGATTAACTTTTGAAGCAAGAATTGTACTATGAGTAGATATGATAATCTGAGTACCTGTTCTATCATATTCCTTTTGCAAATAATCTATTAATCTAAGTTGTGCTTGTGGATGTAGATGAGCTTCTAATTCTTCAATTAAAGCTAATTTTAATCCTCCCGAACTATCCGAACTTAACAACAATAACTCCGCCGCAATGAATAATAAATTCAACTCGCCTAATCCCGGATTTATCTCTGAAACAACTAATGAAAGGCTCTCTAGTATTTTTCTTAATTGAATATCAGCAACTTTTACTTGTGCTTCAGAGACAGTTTCAGGAACATTGAAAGCAGATAGACTGTTTTTAATACTATCTAATATAATTTTTCCTTCTTCTTCGGTAAAATATTTCTCTATATCCTGATTAGCATTTAAAAGAATATCTTTGAGTCTATGTTCTTCTTTGTTAATAAACAAAGAATGTCCGGACAAAATTTGTGCCAATCTTGAGTTTCTACCAGAGCTCATTTCTCGTTCAGCATCTCTTAAAGGTTTTAAGTATACTGTTTTGAGTAGTTCTCTCGCTTTTCCGTCTAAAATAATACCATCTTCAAGAGAACCAACTCGTAATTCAGAATAAATTCTATTTTTATCTTTCCATGCACGATAGAAAAGATTCATGGAATAAATAGTTTCTTCTTCACAGTGTTCAAAACATAAATACTCAATAAAATTTTTTGCTTCATTTTGAGCAAAATTATCGATTACACATTTGATTCTAAATTCATTTACGGCATTTCCATTTTCATCTACATAAAAGTCTTCATCCATCGGACGAACATATTCATTGCTTTGAGTAAGCAGAACAAGCTTAAGTGAATCAATGATTGCTGTTTTTCCCGAATCATTTTCTCCAATTAGTGCATTTAAACCTTTATGAAAAGAAACGGATAAACCCGGTAAATCGCCCGACGATTTAAACTGTCTAAAATTGTAAAGTTCCAATTTTGAAACAATCATACGACTCCTCCTTCTATATGATTTTTATTTAGGATGATGATTAATACTTTACATTTCCATTTGCTCATACTGAACTCTATTATCAATCAGATATTTAAAGCTAGAATTCAAGCGTACCTCATCGTGGGAAATCAATACATATGTCCAAGGTTTACCTTCGTTTTCAGCATTCCATTCAGAAACGGCTTTGCAATATTCTTTCGCTGCCTTTGCTTTTTCAATTACATCTTTGCTCTTAAGCTCATTACTTGCTTTTGTCTCAACCATAAAAATATCATTATCGGTTTCTACAATGAAGTCAGGTTCATATCTATTCATACCACCCGGACCGTAATAAATATTGAACTGCTTTGGTGAAGGTCTCATCCATTTATTTACCGTTTTATCATTCTCTAAAACAATTGCAAATTTGCGTTCTGTATCACTGTCAAATTTGTATAATGTATGGCAAGCTTTTTTAAATCCATTAAATACCTTTGAACGAACTTCACTTGCTGGCATAGTTGCTCTTAAATCGTATATTTCATCAGATTTAATTTTGCCACCAAATCCTGTTTCGATACGAGAAAATGGTCGCATTTCTGTAGCTCTGTATTTAACTTCATTCGTATAAAAATGTTGCATCATCTGAGCATAAATTAAATCCGCAATAGTTGTTTGACGCTGATACATAACCTCTACTGCATCTTCTTCTGATAAATAAGTACAGAAATGAGCCTTTGCTTCACCGACAAGTTTATAAAGTAAATCGGCACAAGTAGAATAATCTACATTCTCATGCACGATGATATGTCTTACTATCTCATTTTCAGCTGAATCTACCCTTGTTGTTGCCGTAATTTCCGGATTATGTTCGAAAGTTTCTCCACCTTCACGAAGTTCAGTTCCAACCATAGATTGACTTGATGGATGCCAATTCATGTTTCTTGTTTCCAAATCAAAATCCACAAAACCTCGTTTTACTTCATTAAAAGGCTGAACAACAGTTTGTGGAATCGGAATAATACAATCAGTTAATGCTTGAACACAAGTTTCAATTGCTTTTTCAACAACTGATGTTAATGTTTCTGGTTGCAAATTCATATGCGGGAATTGCCTGATTGTTTCTGCCACAACAGTCTTATGAATAGCTTCTCGTATTTCCGGATCTTTCACAGCATTAAAAGTTTTAATCTGGCGATTTAACTCTGTAACACTCTTTGAAGTATATGAAGCAACGAACTGGGCAACTTCTTTTACCTGTTCTTCGACTTTTTGTTTTTCCTGTTCTGTAGTAGTTGCATAGGTAGGTGTTTCCATCAATGTAAAAGCCAATTGTTCTGTAAAACTTACATCTTCAACAATTTGGTCGTAAGTTGTAGGCATTTCAATTGTTTCTTTTGGACCTTCTGTTTGTGGATCAGTTTCGTCAATATAATATACTTTTCTAACAAGCGATTCCGGATCATTTGCTAAATTTATAATAGCTTCATATTTATCGTGACTCACAATAGATAAACGGTCAACTTCATCAACACCAGTACGTTCACCATATGGAAGACGAAGTCCGCGTCCAATTGTCTGTTCAGTTAAAGTCTCAGAAGCTGATGCACGCAATGGTACAATAGTATAAAGGTTTGTAACATCCCAACCTTCCTTCAGCATATTAACATGAATAACAATTTCAATCTTATTTTCCGGATTTTCTAACGATAACAACTGCTCAATATTTTCGTCCTTTTCTGCACCTCTCTGTGCAGAGTTGATTTCCATAACTTTATCTGCGTAGTAACCATTAAAGAAATCATTTGATTTTATATATTTCATTATTTCCTTAGAATGGTCAGTATCTCTAGCCACTACAAGAACAAAAGGCTTTACCACAGGTTTATCAAATGTACGAGCATAAATTTCGAGCTTACTCTTAGTGTCTTCATGCAAACGAAGACCATCATTTAACTTCTCATGGTCAAGCTGTTCTGCTGTATATTCTTCCGGTCTAAAATCCTTACGAGTAAATACAGCCGGAACTTTCACATATTTTTCATCATTCAATGCATGAGCAAGGGAATATTCGTAAATAACATTTTTAAATGGTATTTTCTTAGAACCCTTTTGAATCTGTGGTGTTGCTGTCAATTCTACACCAAGAATAGGGCGAAGTTCATTGATAACATCAAAACTCTTATCTGCATGGTAGTGATGACTTTCGTCCATGAATATACATAAATCAGGAAGTGATTGAAGATAAGAAAAATATGATTCTCCAAGCACTTCGCTTAATCTTTTAATTCTTGCAGGTTGACCTGCTTTTACTTTACTGTCTGAATTCAACTTTGAAATATTGAATACGTTAATGGTGACATCATTAACAAATGACTTTATCTGTCTAAACTCATCATAGTTTTCACCGTCTACAATACGTGGTGGATCAACAAATAAATCCAACCCTTTAAATACATACTTAGGATTTGATGGGTTTCCGAGGTCAGCCTTCAACTTTCTATAAATTGTAAGATTTGGTGCCATTACAAAAAAGTTTTTAATACCTTTTTCATAGCGAAGATATGCAATACAAGCACCCATAAGTCTTGTTTTACCAATACCTGTCGCTAAAGCGAAACACACAGAAGGGAAATCTCTTTCAAATGATCCAAGTGTTTTAAAATACTCCTGAGCATTCTTTAAATCTTCAGCGTAAAAGTCTGAAGCTATTGAGGAAGCTTTATCGTGAAGAAATTTAGCTTTCTTTTCAAGGGTAGGCAGTGCATTATATTCTTCTTCGTTTTCTTCAATAATCTGCTGCATTGTTGTAGGATTTTTTTGCAGACTAATAATATCACATAATTTTGCAAAGTAATCTAAGCTCTGTTCCTGTGGTGGACGCAGAGCAAGGACATTGCTTATATATTTAGAATGATAAGTGTAATATCTATCGGTATAAGATTCTTTAATCATCTTCCCATTCCTCCTCATCAATTATTGGAATATCAACAACATTAAGGTTGTAGTTATCTACTCCATATTCACATTTATCAAGGACAGATTGTGGAATCTTCTTCACTTGAATATTATCGTAGCGTTTATCAAGTCCAATGTCGAACGCCGGAGCACAAACAAGTAACGTCTCCATATTACCAAGGTCTGATGATATGCTATCAAGCATCTTGGAATCCATGTAATTTGTAGTTACATAGATATAGCTTTTGTCTTGACTATAACCTTGTTTCCAAAATACATCTGGATCAGGTGAGTAATTATATCCATTCAATTTTGCAATAGCTGCTATAAGCATATTTGAGTTATACTTACTTGAAATGACAGGATTGCCGTATTTATCTTTTTCAATAAGAGAAGGAGCAAGTTCATAAAACTTATATCCTCCACCACCATGCCAATCAACTGATTTCGATACACCAGATTGTTCGCCATCAATTACACTATCGAGTCTCGGCTTACAATGTGTATAGCAATGGTTTCCCATCTCGATGCCGATATATTTGCGATTCATTTTTTGAGCAACTGCCGCTGTGGTGCCAGAACCTAAAAAACTATCTAACACTAAATCTCCTTCATCTGTGGCAATAGATAGAATTCGACGAATAAGCTGCTCTGGTTTTTTGCTTCTAGGGAAGTCAACACCACCTTCGTTAGCTAAATCCGCTTTAGGAATATCTTCATGTTTCCAGACGGTAGTAAGATTATTGGTTTTCACAATATTTTCCCCTTCTAAGTACGCCGTATCTTTAAGCCATGCAAATAATTCCGCATTATAATAATACAAGGTTGTAGGTTTGTCTTTATTTTTTCCACGACTTGGAATGTAATCGACTGTATATAGAAATTTTTTATCCATTCTACTCATCAAGTCATTCTGAAATACATTTTCTTTTTGAACGTTGTTTGTTCTGAATAAATGTTCAAAAACTTCTGCAAACTCTTTTCTTATCGAAACTTCGTTTTCTTGGAATCCACGAAGAGATATTGTTCTCATTTCAAATCCTGTATGTTTATATATTTTGACAGGCGTTTCGTTCGATTTTGAAATAAATTCATCTACAAGCTCCCTCTCTCCTTCGTTAACCAAAACTTTGTTGTATCGTTTCATTGTTTTAAATTCCAACAATGTGCTTCCAAGAATTTTGTTGTATTGGAATGTACCTTTTGAGTAAACGAGAATATGTTCGCTATTATTAACTAACAAACCGCCTTGACCTAAACCCGCACTACCTGAACGTTCATAGGTAATATCAGCAACAAAACTGTCTCTACCAAAAATTTCATCAAGCATAACCTTGAGATAATGGCACTCAACATCATCAATACTAATCCAAATACTCCCACCATCTTTCAGTAAGTTGTAGAGAGACTTTAACCTAGGATACATTAAATTGAGCCATATGCTATGTTCTAAATTATCATCGTAGTATTCAAAAGCATTTCCGGTGTTGTAAGGAGGGTCGATATAAATACATTTAATTCTTCCAGTATATTCTTGTTCTAATGCCTTCAATGCAAGTAAGTTATCTCCGTGAATGAGCATATTTCCCAAGTTAGAATTTCCATAATCTTTTGAAGAATCATGAAGTAATATACGAGGCTCTACAGCCGGTTCTTTACCTTTTCCAATCCAAGTAAGTTCTAATTTTTGCATTTGCAATTCCTCCATTATTTAATCTTAAAGCCAATGGTCATGATATGGGTAATGATGCTATTACCTTTTAATTTTTCACGAATTTCATCTTGCAAGCGTTCATTCATTTCATCAATTTCATCTTCACGCTTATTGATGTCACGTTCCATTGCTCTACGCTTTTTCTTCATTTTTTCAAGTTCATCTTTTATCTCAAGCATTTCTGAAAGCGGTAAATTTGTACTTGCTCTGAACTCTTTATTCTTTTCAGTAATTGCTTTCTTTAAATCTTTCAGTTCACGTTTAAGACCTTCTTTCAAATCTTCACTATACGCATCCAACTTATCGCATTCTTCAAGATAATACTTTTTATTATTCTCTTCGACTTGCTGTTGTTGATAAGCGATAAGTTCTTCTCTTAATCTAGTAAAACTATCCGTTTCAACTGGACAATCACCAACAACTGTTCCATAAAGCTCCATCATACTATTAATAAGTTCTTCATCAAGAACAGTACCATCATCACATCGCACAGTAAAAATTAAATGCTCTTCCTCTCCGATTCCTTCATAACATACTTTATCGATTGATAGCATACCTTTTAATCCAATATGTGAATCAAAGAAAGCTATATGCCTCTTCTTATTACCGGAATAATCAAACTCGATTGTTACCGGATTAAGTACAGCTTTATTGGCTTCAGCTAACCAATCCGAGTATAATTTGTCATCTTTTCTAAGAAATATATCTCCTGATGTTTCTGCTGATTTCCAATCAAGATTGTAAGTTTTAAATTTCCCATCATTGTCTACACGAAAGCGAAGCTGATCGAGTGGTTCAACTCTTTTTGCTCCATGCATAAGGAAAAAATAATAAAGCCATCGAGTATATTTATCCATACTTGCAACTGTGCTAGTCTGACAATCTTTAAGCTTAGCTGCTACATCCTCATCAAAATTTTCTAAAATTGTTTGACGAGCTTGTGTCATTTTTTCATTGATTGCTTCAGCCATTTCTTCTTGTAGCTCATCAAATTCTTGAGTTATTTCGTCAGATGTTTTGCATTTTTGATAAATTCCGGCGATACGTTTTTCGAAGTCAACACCTGATTCGATAGAACCTAGAACTTCATCAGAAGAACCAAACACACCACTAAACAATCTGAATTTTTGATCAAGCAATTGATATACTCTTACATCAGCTGCATTTTTTCTATTGAGGAAGTTAATAACTACAACATCATTTTTCTGTCCATATCTATGACAACGACCTATTCGCTGTTCAATTCTCTGCGGATTCCATGGGAGGTCATAATTGACAAGCAAACTACAAAATTGAAGATTTATACCTTCAGCTGCTGCTTCTGTCCCAATTAAAATACTTGCTCTATCTCTAAATTCTTCAACAACAGCTGCCTTAATATCAGCGGTTCGAGATCCTGAAACTCTTCCGTCATTTTTATGACGTTCTTTCCATTCGTTAAGGATTCTTTTTGAATCAGCGTCACTATTAGAGCCATTAAGGAAAACAATCTGACCATCATATCCATTGTTTGATAATAGATTGTATAAATAATCTTGTGTTCTTCTTGATTCTGTAAAAATAACAGCTTTTCTTTGTCCACCAAGTTTTTCTGTTTCATCAAAACCTTTATGTAATGCTGTTAGAAGATTTTCACCCTTAGAGTTTTCAGTAATGCTTTGTGCCAACTTAGCATATTCTTCAAGTTGTGCAAGTTCCTGCATAATACCTTCTCGGTCTCGAATCAATTCAGCAGTTATGTTTTCTTCCTCATCAAATGAATCTTTTAATTCGTCAATAGTATCATAATCTTCAATATCCAATTCACTTTCAACACCTACCAAAAGATTATTCAATCTTTCTATTAGCGAATTAAGTGTTCCAGAAATTGCAAACGAAGAAGAAGCTAATAATTTTCTGAGAACCATAGTAATGAGTGTACGTTGCCCTTCTGGGAGTGCATATAACTTGTCTGTCTGTAAATAGTCGGAGATAAAATTATATAATTTTTCTTCATCAGCCGAAGGTGTGTATTCTTGTAAAATTGGAATTCTATTTGTGTATCGAACATATTCCGTCACTTGTGAACGAAGTGTTCTTTGGCAAAATGAATGTAATCTTTTCTTCAAGTTACGATTGCGAATTTCCGTATTATTAACCGCAACATACATTTCTCTAAATGTTTTCGCATCTCCAAAAACATGGTCATCAATAATACTTACCAATCCGTACAGCTCCATAAGATTGTTTTGAAGTGGGGTAGCTGTTAATAAAAGTTTCTTTTTTCCACTCAAAGCACTTTTAAGTCTATTACCAGTAACATTACTTGTTTTGTATACGTTTCTAAGACGATGTGCTTCATCCATGATTACAAGATCCCAGTTTACAGCTTTCAACTCAGCTGCCTTTCTGGAAGCAAAATCATAAGAACAAATAACCACCTTATTAGAAACTTCAAAAGGATTTATTGAACCATTTTTTCTAAGCCTATTAAATTCTTTTGATTCCATTAAAATGGAATCAATATAAAATTTATCTTCAAGCTCCTGTCTCCACTGCATTCTAAGAGAAGCAGGCACAATTAAAATTATTTTTCTTTTTCTTTCAGCCCAATATTGTGATAAAACCAGGCCTGCCTCAATAGTCTTTCCAAGTCCAACTTCATCAGCTAAAATTACACCGTTGCTTAATGGCGATTTTACAGCAAACATCGCTGCATCTACTTGATGTGGATTCAAGTCAACCTTTACACCGGACATAGCAGAAGCTATTGATTCAAAGCTTGACTGTGGTCTTTTTAATTGTATTTGTTCAGCAAAATACCTTGATTGATGTGGAGTATAATTAACCATAAAATTATTTCACTCCTTTATTCATCTTCTGTTATCTCTAAAATATCTGACACATCACATTTAAGTGCTATACATATTTTTTCGATAATATCCATATTCACATTTTCGTTTTTTCCTAGTTTAGTTATAGATGCAGCACTAATACCAGCAAGTACCTGCAAATCCTTTTTTTTCATATCTTTATCAATTAACAACTTCCAAAGTTTCTTATATGTAACTGCCATCTTATCCACCTCTCGAAACATTATCATTTCTAATTTTCATTCCTTATTTTAGCATAATAATCTTATTATTTCAATCACAGTTCCTTTGTTATAAGTAATATTCTTGCGAACGCATGATTTAATCATTCTAACACATCCTATTATTTTCAAATTCATTTTCACAAATTGGCAAGCAGTGTAAACCACTATTGGTTTACTATTTTTTCGATGTTCCGTTCCACTCCCATCTTCAAAAATTGCTTGTTGGGGGATACCCCAATCCCCTTGAAACACCAACTTACAGTTGATGGCTACGCATTCGTTCCGAACGCTAATTTATTTTCTTCAAAAAAATTTGGCAAGGCTCACACTTGTGAACCCTGCCGGTTTATCGAGCTGCTTCTTTCTCTCTTTCATCGTTTTTAACTTCATCGTATAAGAAGCGTTCTACATTTTTACGAGCTTTCATTAGCTCCTGCATTTCATTTTTCAACTGATGGTACTCTGAGTACATCTGTTTTTTCTCACTCATCAGCTCATGATACATCACATTCAATTCCTTAACCGTTGGAATTTTCTCAAGTCCACACTCATTGAACGCTTGCTTTGCTGCCTTATGCAGAGTGATTGCTTGACGGTTCTGTTCAAAGAACTTTTTACTGTAGCCGGATTTACGATACTGAATATAAATCTCTCTGGTGTCAGCATAGTTAAAGATTTGCTTTTTCAACGCTAGCATTTCTGCCATCTTTGCTTCTTTTTCTTTAATACCAGCAGATAGAGCATTGAATCTATTTGTCACTTCTTCTTCCATAATTTTCAAATCTTCAATCGTTTCTATCTTATGATCTCTTAAAAAAAGCAAGGTCTTTGACATGGACTTTAGATTAAAATTCGTTGCCCATCTTTCATAGGTAGCACCTTTGCCGATAATTTTTTCTTGAATATCAATGAGGAGATTTAGTTTTTGCGGCTTATTCAATTCTGCTTTTTTATCTTTTCCAAGAATTGCAGCAACAATGTCTTCTTCAGTATAGCCATCTCTTAAAGAACGAAATCTGATAAACCTTTTTTGTCCTTTACCTCTGACTGCTGTATATTTCCCTCGCTTGATCTCATAACCTAATTGCTCCATCAGCAACAGAAAATCTTCAAAGTCTTTTGGCTTTTTCTCAAGACAATTATCAATCGCAACGCAGATTGCAGTTCTAAAGGAATCTCTTTTTGGATATTCAGTTCGCTTCTGTCTTTCTCTATAAGGCTTCTTTTCAATAACCGACAATCCATTTTCCAAGCAGATTATATCGCTCAGTCTTTGAATAGCCAAACCGGAAAACCAAAAGTTATTGAATTTCTTGTTGGCTTCAAGATTCGTAGAATTGAAAATTACATGATTATGGATATGAGCTTTGTCTGTATGAGTATCAACGATAAAGGCGTGCTTGCCTTTGGTAAATCTCATTCCTAATTCATAACCGATTCGATTTGCTTCCTCCGGTGTAATTTCACCCGGTTTAAACGATTGTCTTATCATATAAGCAATGACATCATTCTTTTGTTGTCTGCCAATTTTATGCAGATACTCACGCTTAGTAAGAAGAAATTCTTCATGAACTGTTTTAGGATCACACTCATAAGAACTGATATGATTTCCATCTTCAGTCTTTTCCGGATTCTGTGCATACTCAATTCTATCCAATAAAGTTTTTGCTAAAGTTTTTCCTTTGTTGATATGCAACGCAATCAATTTTGTAGCTGCCAAGTTACCACCTCCATCTTTTTTACGCAAAAGAAAAAGCTGAACCATACTCGGAACAGCCTGTCTTACATATTTCCCATTTCAATGTTTTAAGCTTTTACAAAGTTTTTTAATCTGCTATTTACATCTTCCAATGTCACGATTATCCATGAAGCACAGAACAACGCAAGTACGCAGGCAAGTAGTAAAATCACAAGAATCAAAAGTTGGTTCCATGCATTATGGAAAATCGTATAGATTGAGCAGCCTATCAAAAACAACATAAACGGTCCCAACACATACGATGAAAGATTCACTAACAGTTTCATAACAAGCATGAACACAACAACCGGAACTATCAATACTACAGCTACTATTTTAAGTAAGAACTTCAATAACATCATCGCTCAATCCCTCCGTTTCTTATCTTAATCACATTCTAAATGAATATGTAAAGGACTGCAACGATGTAAAACAACAATCAACTATAATTGCTTTCTCTAAAATCTTGCAACATTTTTTGCAAAATTAATATATTGGAACATTCATCTTTAAAGGCATCTTTCTTATATCCATTATCTAATTCTGGTATATAAGGTGGTCGTATCAAATCAATATATCTCTCTTTATCTATTTCCCAATTTTCTACGACATACTGTTTAAACTCTTCTCTTTCGCTTCTATCTTTGAACACCAAAATACAATCAAAGAATTTTTTTCTTGCCATTCTTGAGTCTGCGGAAAATTCATTATTATATAAAAATTCATTAAACAAAAACTCAAAAGAATCTTTTTGCATATATTTAAACATTATATCCCAAGACATATTATGTCGAAACTCTATTCCATCAGTATTTGGACAAGGTGTAATATATCTACCACCATCTAAAGCTATTCCAACCAATTCTTTAAGTAGGGTTTGATGATAATAAAATTTCATCGATAAAAAGTGAGGACTACTATCCGTTTGAAAAAACAAATAATATTCATATCCTGTTCTAGTGTCATCAAAGTCATATTTCAAAGTATATTCTGGATAAAATTTATAATATTTATCCATTTCCCCATAAGGACCATCAATCCAGTTAGAATAATCTTTCAAATATATTTCTAGTTTTTCAATTGGAGTCTGCAACAATCCAAATCTCTTTTTCCATAACCATTCTACTTTATCAATATCAGCTGATCTATCTACCGCAGTATTTGAGTCTTGAATTCTAGTATAAATATTATTAGAATGAACTCCCTTATATCTTTCTTTTAAATAATAAGGAGTATTTGTCGTATTTGAAATAATAATTATATCTAGTTCTTTATCTTTTATACAAATTGTTTGCACTTTAACTGTGGGTCTAATATCTCCAGCAAATTTTTTATCTTTCAGAAAATCAACGATCATTTGTGTATTCTTCCTATTGTGATCAGATGAAACACCTAAAAGATTAAATGTCTTATCTTCTACACCAATAATAATATATGCGTCACGATTTTCTAAATTATTTGCCATACAAATAATATCATGCAACAAATCTGTATCATCTTTATCAGGAATATACCACTCTTGTTTAAAATCCCAATAACCACCTTCTTGCTTTAATTCAAGCAGATTATTAACTACCACCTCTAAATCCATTATATACACCATCCTTAAATGTCTTAAATTTGATTACATTATAACATTTCAATAGCACATACACCAACAACTATATATTACTAAAAATTATGTACCGATACAGCCATTTCTGACTGTATCCGTTTTTTAGATTGTCGATAATCTCACCATAATTTCTTTTGCTACATTCCAGATTTCTTCAAATCGGTTCTGCAAGTCCTTAATATCCTCAGCATAGATGTTACCTGTTTCATTGGCTCTTTTCGCATACTGATTTAAGTTATTGCTACATCTTCTGAGCAATGAAACCATTTCCTTTACATCTTGCAGATCAAGCTTTACGCAGTATCCGTCAAGTGCCATCTTTCTGACATAAGCATTAAGACAACTGATTTCAAGTTCCTCCATCTTCAATCGGATACGCTTCATCTCGCTCTCCGATACCAACACATTCATCTGCTTATCTCTTTTTTCAATCATAGTAACACCTCATCATCTGAACGATTTTTATCCGGAACAATGGTACTGGAATGTTTCTTCAGTTCTGCAATCACTGATGGCTTTTCTTCATTGATTTCTTCTGATGAACGATTGTCGTCCATGTTCAGTGCTGCGTCAAGCTCTGCCAACCTTGCACTTTTTTGGCTAAGTTCTACTTCTTGTGGGAATGGTTTTCCGACTTCAAGTCTTGCAGCTTCTTCTTGATGATGAAGATTATCAAGCTGTGTCCTTGCTTTTTCCAAGCGGTTGGAAATTCCTGCAAGAGCATTGTCCATTCTGGTGATGTTACCTCTAGCGTCTGTACCAAGCGAGAACCTGTGGCTCATTTTTCCTTTCAGTGTAAGCTCATATTCCTGTTTAAAAGAATCAAAGGAAAGCTCCATTTTAAATCCACGATACTCGCCAATCATCATTGCTTCGTTGCCTTTGTAGTTCTTGCAAGTAGCAAGAATAGCTTCTCCAGCCATTTCTTTATCACTAAAGTTCTTTGTACCTATCTTGATGCCGACAAAATCTTCTTTCGGTATTGGATTGCTTTCTACAGTTTCAATATCCTTTTCAAAACCTTTAATAAAACCTTTGAACTTTTCAATCTCTGACGGATAATAAGTCAAAAGCTGATCTTCAAGACGATATTGCTTGCTTTGGTGGTCTGCCTTCAGCACTTTCAATCTTGCTACCTCAATATCAAGATCCATCTTTTCTTTTATCATGGGATTGCCTGCACACAAAGCTTTGATTTCAGCATAGGACAACGCCTGCTCATCAACATCATCGCAAGACCTTACTGGAGATTTGCTGGTCATAATCTGTGAGATAAACTTCTGCTTGTTTTCAAGCGTCTGATAAAGATAAGCGTCAAATGTCCCTTCCGTTACATACTGGAATACATGGACTTTTTTATTCTGATTGCCTTGTCGAATGATACGACCATTTCTCTGCGTCATATCCGATGGTCGCCAGCCGACATCTAAGTGATGAACTGCAACAAGCTTGTCTTGAACATTGGTACCAGCTCCCATCTTTTGCGTACTACCAAGCAGAACTCTGACTTGACCACTTCTCACTTTGGAAAACAATTCTTTTTTCTTTGCTTCTGAATCAGCGTCATGGATAAAAGCTACTTCATCAGCCGGAACGCCACGCTCCACAAGTTTGTTCTTAATATCATTATAGACATTGAATGTTCCATCATTCTTCGGTGTTGATAAATCACAGAACAGAAGCTGCGTCAGCTTATCCTCCTTACCCTCTTGCCAAATATCAAACACCTTGTTGACACAGGCATTGAGCTTGCTGCTTGGATCATCTGGAAGCAAAGGATTCATCAGTCTTTGGTCAAGACCGATTTTTCTTCCGTCCGAGGTTATCTTCAGCATATTATCGACCGACGGATCAACTGTACCACCATGCACAAGTGCAGCTCTCTCAGAAAGCGATGATACCATCTCTTTTTGAATATCCGATGGTTTTACAACTACTGTTTCAAATTCCGCTTCTGGAACTGGTAAATTTAGCTGATCGCTTATCTTGATATCAGCAACTTCCTTGAACATATTCATCAGCTCCGGCAGATTGAAGAATTTAGAAAACCTTGTTCTTGCTCTGTAACCAGTCCCCTCTGGAGCAAGTTCTATTGCTGTTGCTGTTTCTCCAAATGTCGAAGCCCAGCAGTCAAAATGCGTCAAATTCTTCTGCTGAAGTGTTCCGTACTGCAAATATCTCATAACCGTATAAAGCTCCGTCATTGAATTGCTGACGGGAGTTCCCGTAGCAAAGATAACACCTTTTCCATCTGTCAGTTCGTCCATATAGCGACACTTCATAAACATATCTGATGACTTCTGAGCCTCTGATGTTGATAAGCCGGCTACATTCCTCATTTTTGTATAAAGGAACAAATTCTTGAAGCTATGACTTTCATCAACGAACAGACGATCAACACCAAGCTGTTCAAAGGTAATGACATCATCTTTCTTATCGTTGGCAAGCAGCTTATCCAGTCTTGTCTGCAACGACTTTCTTGTCTTTTCCATCTGCTTGATAGAAAAGTTTTCACCTCTTTGGTATTTCATCTCTGCTAAGGCATTTTCAATTTCCTCAATCTGCTCCCTTAGCAGCTTTTCTTGTCTTTCTGCTGAAATCGGTATCTTTTCAAACTGCGAATGACCGATAATCACAGCGTCATAATCGCCAGTGGCAATCCTTGCACAAAACTTCTTTCGATTGGCTGTTTCAAAATCTTTCTTGCTTGCTACAAGCAGCTTGGCACTTGGATAAAGCCTTAGAAACTCATTTGCCCATTGAAGCGTCAAATGGTTCGGTACGACAAAGAGTGATTTCTGACACAATCCTAATCGCTTTGCTTCCATCGCAGAAGCAGCCATCTCAAAAGTCTTTCCCGCACCTACTTCGTGAGCAAGGAGTGTATTGCCACCATAAAGAACATGAGCAATCGCATTTTTCTGATGTTCCCTCAGCTTAATATCTGGATTCATGCCACCAAAGCGAATATGGGAACCGTCAAACTCACGAGGACGGATAGAGTTGAACATCTCGTTATACCTTGCAACAAGCTCCTGCCTTCTTTTTGGATCTTTCCATATCCAATCTTGGAAAGCGTCCTTGATTGCCTGTTGCTTCTGCTGAGCAAGCGTTGTTTCCTTTTTGTTCAACACTCGTTTCTGCTTTCCGTCCGGATCTTCAATCGTGTCATAGATACGCACATCTTTCAGATTCAAAGAGTCCTCTAAAATACGGTAAGCATTGGCTCTGTCCGTACCATAGGTTACATACGCATTGACATCATGTCTTCCCGGTACGGATTTACCTGTAATCTGCCACTCAGCTGTCAAAGGAGCATATTTTACTTCAATGCTTCTTCTCATATAGAACGGCGTTTCAAAAGTTTCTTCCATGAACTGCTGGATATAATCCTTGTCGATCCATGTCGCACCAATTCTTACATCAATCTCAGAAGCGTCCAAATCTTTCGGCTGTGCCTTTTCCAGTGCTTCTACATTAGAAACATATCTGTTATCGTTTTGAGCTGCCAGACGGGCGATTTTAAGCTTCTCACGCACATTACCGGACAAATACTCATCAGCAGTCTGCCACCCGTCAAAAGCCTCGTCTGAAGCCAATGGATTTTTGAAAATGATACCATTCAGCTCACTGATAATGTCCTCAAATTCATCTGGCGTTCCTACAAGCTCAGCCATATACGGAAGATCTACCATACCTCGCTCTCCGATGGAGATTGCCAACGCTTCAATCGGCGTATCCACGCTTATGATGTTGACTTCCGGTCGGATCGTTCTTTTGGTAAACATATCCGCCTTGCTTTCAAGATTTCCGTTTTCATCAATGTTCTCAAGAGAACATAAAAGGTAGTAAGAAGAATCATCGGCAAATGCCATTGAGTTGGCTCTTGAATTAAGCAAGCCATACTTAGATGAAAATTCATCATAAGCTATATCCAGCTCTTTCTGCTTCGCTTTGATGTCCTCATCAGAATAATCATTCAACTGATAGTCAATCAGCTCATTGACGATTTTTCTCAGCTCTACCATGCCTTTGATTCTGCCTTTGGCTGTATCATTGAAATCGCAAAGCCTCATTACTGAATTTTCTCTGAAATAGATTTCATCATCAACCACAGTATAGGAGAAGTTCTTAACATCTGGTGTTGCCGGAATGGTTTCCGCAGCTCCAACAAGTGGCTGTTCCGATACCTCTGCTTCAACATATCTACCGTTGATATTCTTGATTGCATTGCTCAAAAGCTCTGATAGTTCTGTATCCTCAATCGGAGCAACCGTACATTCTTCCTTACCGTACTGCGTTGACTGACTTTCGAACTTTCCCAACACCATCTGAGGATTTTCGACAAAATAGCTGTTGATAGCAAATCCATCTTCACTCTGTCCTAAATGCACCCAATCAGGCTCAATGTCAATCGGGTGATCCCGTTTCTGCAAGAAGATAATATCGGACACAACATCGGTTCCGGCATTAGCTTTAAATGCGTTATTAGGAAGTCTGACTGCACCAAGCAGCTCTGCTCTTTGAGCAAGATATTTTCTGACATCCGGATTTTGCTGATCCATCGTATATCGGCTTGTAATAAAAGCAACTATACCGCCCGGTCTTACTTGATCCAGTGCCTTAGCGAAGAAATAGTTGTGAATTGAAAAGCCAAGCTTGTCGTATGGTTTATCACTGACCTTATAATTTCCGAAAGGCACATTGCCGATAGATATATCGTAGAAATCCCTTCTGTCCGTTTTTTCAAATCCGCTGATTTTAATATCAGCATTCGGGTAAAGTTTCTGAGCAATTCGACCGGAGATAGAATCAAGCTCAATTCCGTAAAGATTGCTTCCTCGCATAGTTTCCGGAAGAAGTCCAAAGAAATTACCAATGCCCATAGATGGTTCCAAAATATTTCCTGTCTTAAATCCCATCTGCGACAAAGCTTCATACATTGCCTTGATAACTACCGGACTTGTATAGTGGGCATTCAGCGTAGAAGCTCGTGCCATCTCATATTCCTTTTCCGGCAGCAAATTCTTCAGTTCTTGATATTCTTTTGACCAGTTTGGCTTATTACTGTCAAAAGCGTCTGCAAGTCCTCCCCAGCCTACATAATTCGACAAAACCTCCTGTTCTTCAAAAGTTGCATTACGATTTTCTTTTTCCAAGTCATAAAGTAGATTTATTGCTTCAACATTTCTTGCAAACTTTTGTTTCGGACCGCCTTCACCTAAATGCTCATCAGTAATGGTGTAGTTGACTGCCGGTATCTCAACATTTTCTTCTTTGGTTTCCTCATTTTTTGTATCCAGCTCCACCAATCGTTCAAAATTAGTTTTGCTTTCTACACGAAAGATAGGGTAGAGCAATGACGGATCAAGAAGCTGAACTTCATGTTCTCTGATTTCCGTAATCTCAAACTCCGTACCCTCAAGGAATACCCTTTGCCCAACCTCATAAGGATAGTCCTCTAATTCTTCATCAGCAGCAATATCTTCCAAAACTTCATCAGCTTCTATTATCGCTTCATCAATCAATTCAGCTTCAATTACTTCGACTTCTACCGGTTCAGCTTCTTTTAATTGTCTTTTTTCAAGCTCCTCAGTAGTCAGATAGCGATCTTTTCTTATCATCTCGCTGATACGGTTTGCCACCTGCGTCCAGTTCAGATTGACTGCTTCACAGCCTTCTTTTTTATAGACAATTCCTTTGGCACTATGATCCTGTCCGCTATGAGTCGCACCGGACAAGGCATGAGAATGACCGCCAATACCGAACTCATTTTTCAAAAAGTCTGCCTTGCTTTTGGTGTCATGGCTTTCCCTAAAATAATCATAGATTCTTCCTTTTCCGCCGGAAATGTCGCTTCCTCTTGCAAGGTCTGCATTGATTTCATCGTCCGTAATAAAAGGCTTGCTTTCCGGAAGGTCAAAGATTTCTGTTTCATAAGTTCTTCTGTCAAGGAACAATTCTTTTACAGATTTCTGCAATTCATACACACGATGATAATGAAAACGAAGAATACTACGGTCTGCTTCATATTTCCGAATAAAATCTTCATATTCAGCAGCCAGTTGATTGCAAAAGTCAGTATCGTTCAGTCTTTCAGCAAGCTCCTTGGTTTCATTTGGGAATCCAATGCCTCTGATTTCCGAAAGGATCGGCAGCAGATGAAGTTCCTTGCTTTCATCGCTGAAATCACGAACAAGATACCACAGTTTCTGTGCAATCTGTGTTTTTTCAAAGTTCGCTGCTTCAACAAGCTCCACATTGGTTGCGAACTGTCCGTTTTCAAGCAGCTCTCCGATACGCTCTGCCACATCGTTCCACGAGATGATATTCGCATTAGAATATCTTGTTGTATTTCCCTTAGCCAAGTGAATACCATCTTCTCCATACCAAGCAGAAACCGCACCTCTGCTTGTTTTAAGACCGTATCCGCCATGATAGATTGTTTTCAAGCTTTCAGCGATTTCATCGGCTGATTTCTGCTTCATAAATTCTGTTGCAACCATCATTCTGGCATTATCGGTATTGCTTCCATGGATCAGAATGGTATCAATATCTTCTTGGGCAAAAGAAAAAGCGAAGGTCGTATTGGTTTCTACGCTCTCCGCTTCATCTATCCATCTAATCTGTTCCTGCTCGCTAAGGAACAGATCTAAGGTTAATTGTTGATTAACTCCGTCATAATCATTTCTTCGGCTTGTGCCTTTAGTGCGTTCATGTGCTGCACCCAAGACATCTGATTTTCTTTCTTGCTCGGTGCCGGATTCCTCTCTAGCAACTGGCTCATCAGCACTTCCATTCTCTTGTTCGCTGTTTCGTCCACTTCCCAAAGGTGCGGAAACAGTGTTTCCGTCAAGATCATGTCGTTGTAAGTCATTGGTCTGTTCTCCTTGAGGAACGCTCTCCTCATTCTTGCGTACTTCCCTAACGGCTTCGCTTCTGTGTTCTGTAACTGAATTTCCGGAATCAAATATTCCCCAATCTGGCTGTAGTTCATCTGTGTCGTCATATCGTTCGCTCCTTTCGACCTCTTTTTGTTGTTCATATGCAATCACTGTTTTCTCGATTTCATGAAATATCTCAGTGCTTATCGTGCTGACCGCTGTACCTAAAGCATTGACACTTTTCCTTGTGTTGAATTCAAAGATGTTTCTGAAATCCTCCTCATCGAAGTAGGCTTCCGCATTGTCAGTCAATCTTGAATAAAGGCTATAGACAACACTTGTTGATACTGCTCTTGTAAAAGCTACTTCTAGGTTAAGTTCATCATAACCTTCTAAGAAAGATTCCGCAACGATGTCAGCCATCTCGTTTCTTCTGTCGCTGAAATATTCTTCTGCAAGATTTTCCGCAACATTTTGAAGCTGCATTTCCATGTTCCATTCTTTTTTAGCTCCAAAGGCTTTCTCCATAGCTTCTTGAATCGGAATACGATGATAGTCATCAAATTTCCACAGTTTTTCAAGCTCACGAGAATTTCTTCGGCTTCCGGTATCCGCAACATCAAACACATACCTTAAATAAGGTCTTTCGCTATCTGTAACAAATAGGGCAATTCCTTTTGAGCCTCGCTTCACATATCGGTACTTTTCTTCTTTCCACTGGTCAAATTCCATACATAGCGTCGCATTTGGTCGCTGAGCATGGATCATTACTTGATCCGGATAACTGAAATCATAGTTCTTTCCCAGCGTTGTAAGAAATGAAGTCCATGATTCTACACTGCTTGAGATTTCCTTAATCGTACTTGCAGCTACGCCGGCATAGTATTTTTCTTTTTGATTCATCTGCTAACCTCCCATCCTTAAAAATCCGGATAAAAGCACAGGCAGTCAAATTTTTTGTCACTCATCTTGTTCAGCTTCAAAAGTAGCGATTCGCTCATTTCTTTTAGCTCTGTTTCATCATTGTCAAGCTGTGCTTTCATCTGTTCTAATGTTTCAATCAAATCTTTTCTTGTTCCTGTTTGATAAATCAGTATCAGCATTTTTTCATCATGCGTAAATTCCATCATTCCAGCTCTCTTTCCAAATGTGCTTTGGAAGGCTTTTTGATTTCTCCTATGACTGACGGTTCTTTCAGTTTTTCTAAAACCGATGGTTTCTCCAGACTATCCATGCCTTTTCCGTTGTTGATGACACCGTCAATCATTCCATAATCATCTTCCATCGACATTTCTGCATTTTTCAAATAGTTCTCAGGCTTCATAAAGTCCGGTAATTCCTTAAAACCAATCGTATCAACATAATGGCAAGATACCATATCATTGGCTTTCAATGCCACGATGTCGCTGACCGATAAACTGTGACCTCGAAAATCCTCTGGGTGATAGAGATTGAATTTTTCATATAAACTTTCAAGCAGAACACTCTGCGGTTCAGCCGATTCCATCGGTGCAACATAAACAATTTCATAATGATCAATCTGTGGTGTTTTTCCCAAATGGTTTAACTCCGTCATCGAAGCAAATCGCTCCATTGCTGTTTCTTCCGTTCTTTTCAGTTGCATAATGGCATAGCAATCATTGGTTGATTCGATAAATGCTTCTAACTTTTTTTCATGGCTGGCTCCGTTAATTTCGTCCCATTTTTCTATCTTCATCATAATTACCTCTATCTCTCCTCATCAAACAACAGCTCTGATGACTGTTTATTTTCTAAAATGGACTGCTTATGGCTGTTGAGCTTTTCAAGCACAGAAGAAATCTGTTTGGTTTCTACCTGTTCCACTTTTTCAAGCAGATCGTCGTAGTCAATTGCTACTAAGTCTTTTTTGCCAAGCTTAAAATCGTTCAAGATTTCTTTTCTGGCTTCTTTCATAGAAAGCTCCGGAACATCAAGCTGGCCACCATCGATCTCATTGAAATTCTTGTCATAAAGGGTGTAGTCATACCCGTCTTCAGAAGTCTGCAATGCAAAATAATGGTTTTGACCAACTTTCCATGCTGACTGTTCGTCCATAATCTCTTCTTCCGGATAATACTTTGCTCCGACACGCTCCATCATCTCAGCAAACTGGCAGATGTGAAAAAGCTCGCTCCCAATCTTGGTGTGATAATCATCAATATATTTACAAGTCTTGATAACCGGCTCTTTGGAAAATTCAATCTGAATTGTTTCTCCATCCGGAATACGAAACAAATCATCATATTTGCTGTTGATAAATCGAATTTCTTTACTCATAGCTTATCTTCTTCCTTTCTGCTCAAAGGACAGCGAAAACTTTGCTCTGCCATCAGCTTCCGTACTCAGCAGAACATCGGCATTGTAACTTTTTCCTGTTTTCTTGGACTTGCAGTCCTTGAGCCTTGCTTTTCCATCACGAAGCAGTTGATCCACAATATGAGGATTGATTTTCTTACCGATATAGATAAAGAACGCATTGTCTTTCCATAACACGAATCGGCACTGTTTGTTGTCACAGAACCAGCCTTTCTGACGCTCGATTACTTCACTGCCACAATGTGGGCAACGACCTACTACATGATTTTTGTTTGGCATAATAACATCTGTTCCTTTCACAACTTCGTATGTTCCTACTAAATCGCTTACCAATGTCTGAATATCTTCCATAAATGCTTCTCCCTCCGTTTCTCCTTTTTCAATTCCAATCAGTTTTTCTTCCCACTCTGCTGTCATAGTTGGAGATTGGATTTGCTCCGGCATAACCGTTACAAGAGCAACCCCAACATCAGTAGGAATGAGATTCTTTGTCTTTTTATCGCCAACTCGTTTGATATATCCTTTTTGCACCAGTTTTTCGATAATGCCGGCTCTTGTCGCAGGCGTTCCGATTCCTTTTCGTTCTGCTTCTTTAGGCATTTCATCAGCACTGGCATTCTCCATAGCTGACAGCAAGGTGTCCTCTGTAAAATGTTTCGGTGGCGATGTCTTTCCTTCTTTGACTTCTGCCTTTTGGATATTTAAAACATCTCCATTACTAAGCTTTGGAATCTGACTCTTCTCTTTTTCTTCCTTTGGATTCAGTGCTTTCCAGCCTTTACTAAAAACTGTTTTTCCTTTTGCTTTAAAAGACATACCACAACATGCCAGTTCCACCGTCGTTTCTTCAAAGATATGAGGCTTAGCGACAGATACCAATAATCTCTGGCAAATCAGTTTCAAGATTGATAACTCGCCACTTGGTAGCTCCGATACACTGATACCGACAATCTCTTTTGTAGGAAGAATGGCATGATGGTCTGTTACTTTCTTACTATTGATAATCTGCCTCGTTTCATATTCGAGAAGCTCTTTATTGATGAACTTTTGTGTCTTTTCCAACAGCTCATACAAGCTGTTTTCCATATCCTCAGTAATAAATCTACTGTCAGTACGGGGATAAGTGATCAGTTTCTTCTCATATAGACTTTGAGCATAATCAAGCGTCTGTTTTGCTGTATATCCAAGCAGTCTGTTGGAATCTCTTTGCAAACTTGTAAGGTCATATAAAGCAGGTGCTTTTTCTGATTTTTCCTTAGTCTGTACCTTGATGACATCTATCGTTTCCTTTGCTTCACATTTCTTTTTGTCTGCTTCAGCTTCTTCTTTTGCTTGATAACGCTCGCTGATTGCAGTAAATCCATCACAATCAACCTCCACCGTATAAAAGCTTTCTTCCTTAAAAGCAGAAATAGCTGCTTCTCTTTCTACTGTCATCGCAAGTGTCGGTGTCATCACTCGTCCAACACTTAAAGACTGCTTATACAGGCAAGAAAAAAGTCGAGTGGCATTGATACCAACTAACCAGTCGGCTCGCTCTCGACATAAAGCAGCTTCATACAGCTTGTCATAAGCTGAAGAAGGTTTTAAGTTTTCAAATCCGTCTTTGATTGCACTATCTTCCATTGAAGAAATCCAAAGTCTTTCAAATGGCTTAGTACAGTGACACTGATGATAGACAAGTCGGAAAATCAGCTCTCCCTCACGCCCAGCGTCCGTTGCACAGACAAGGCTGTCAATATCTTCTCTCTTCATCAGATTCTTCAATACACCAAACTGTTTTCTTGTTGCAGAAGATACTTCATATTTCCACTTGATTGGAATGATAGGCAAATCATCATAAGTCCATTTCTTGTACTTTTCATCATAGGTTTCCGGTTCAGCTAATTCCACCAGATGACCAATACACCAACTTACAATATATCCATTGCCCTCATGGTATCCGTCATTTCTGCTTGTAGCACCGATTACTTTGGCGATACTCTGAGCAACAGATGGTTTTTCCGCTAATACTAATTTCATTTTCATCGACTCCTTTCGTTTTTAGGGAAAAATAAAAGCAGCCTCATACTGTAATTAGTACAAGACTGCTATGTAATGCATTTTACCAACTTATTTTAATCTTCTTCTGAATAGTCGCAATTAGAACATTCCCAACGATCATATCCATCGAAATGTAAACACCCACCACATTCAGGACATGGACGAATTTCTTCGTCATCTTCTTCTAATTCTCCAGAACAATAAGGACAATGAGCATACTCTGATTCATCATATACCTTGTCGCAAAATGGACACATCTGCATAATCTTCACCTCCTCTTTTATGCTGCTAAACATTCCTTTTTATATGATTCAACCCATGTTTGTCCATCTTTTAAAGCAAAACCATTTTCTAAAGCCGTTTCTATTTTATTAGGTGAAGCACTCCAACCCTCGTGCAAATTTCTAATATGGGGACTAACTTCAATTAAAACACTATCATCAGCAAAAGAATCACTAATCAAATCGTCTTTAATAATTATATTGAGTGAATTATCTGATGAATCTGATAAAAAATGTTTTAAATTCATTTTTCTATCGAATGTTTCTTTATTTTTTACGCCTAATATAATCGCAATAACTGCTCCTGTAGATAAACCTGCAAATATCAATTCTTTTTTATGTTCTTTAATCCACTGAACCCACTTTCTTTTTTCTTCCATAATTGTCCTCCTCGTAATAATTGCGTTTTATTAAGGTTTACAATTACATTTTACTAAAGTTAGTATTCAATGTCGTTCACAATCTGTGAACTAATCCAGCTTACCTAGATTTAATTTCAAATAATTTATTGCATAAGGATTTTCAACCAATGCAAACGAGCTTAAAAATTCAACTCCGATTCTTTTGTTAATTTCAGCTCCTAAATCATTATCCACTAAAGAAAATATATATCTTAAAGCCAAATAATAATCTGCCAACTCGAACCAATTTTCATTTTTCTTTAATACAGGTAACAGTTCATCTAAAATTTCTTGTACTTCTTCACTATCAAAAAATGCTTCTTCCAATTCAATAAAATCAGAATTTGGATTTTCTAAAGTTTCTCGAATTTGCCTATCATTTTCACTAAGCCTTACTAAAACCGAAGGTTTATTTTTGAAAAACTTAGGAACCTGCATAATCAAAGCAAAGAAATAAAATATTCCTAATATATTTCCTGCTGATTCAACTTTTGAATTTGTTTCGTTTAATGCTTCATAGTATTCGTCTACACAATCAGATAACTTATCTACATTATCAAGATTAAGTCTTTTTAGTTGGTTAAATACCGCATTATGCAAATCAAAAGCCTTTTTAAAATGATTATTTTTCAAAGCAACCTCTGAAGAAATAACTGGAAAAACTATATCTATATGCTCCCATATAATATTCGGATCTACAGAAATATTACCCAATCCAGATAAATCGCTATAAAGAAGTTCCTCTACTGATACCATATAATATTTTGCAATAGAAGCTATTACTTCTTTGCTAGGTTCTCTTTTACCATTCTCATAATATGAAATAGCATTTTTCTCAACACCGATTGCATATCCTAGTTTTTCTTGAGACTCACCATGAGCGTTTCTTAAAGCTTTTATATTTCTTCCTAGTCTTTGTGTTTCATTCATAGAATTAAACACCTCCAATTGTCATAAGTTATTTTTTCCAGTAATAAGCTTATATTATTTTAACACATCTAAGCATTGCATTCTATATCCAGATATGTATCGGCAGCCTTCTCGGCTGCCTTTTTATTATGCTTTTTCCTCTGATTCTTCATCTTCTTCGTCAATTTCAAAGTAATCAAGCTCATCATCTTCTTCGTCCACTTCTTCATCACTATAATCAGCGTCTGGATCTGGTTTGGTTTCTTCTGCCTTCTTCTTTTCTTTCAGTTTCATAAAAGCGAAGATACCTCCACCAATGATTACAATCACAAGCACTACGATTGGAAGCAAGTTCATCTGTTTCTCTGGTTCATGTTCTTCTATGACCTCAACTTTTTCTTCCGGCTTTGGTTCTTCGACTTTTGGCTCTTCTTTCTGACTCAGCTCTGCTTGAAACTTTTCTGCGTCCTCTTTTTCCATCAGCGACATCAAATCCACTTCATCAACTTGATTCAAGAAATGAACGGTACTGTTGCCTTTGTCATCTCGATCGATAATCAAATAGAAGTAGTTCCCATTTTTCGATACCAAAGTTACAAACTGCTTGCCTACGCTTGATTCAGCACCTACATCATCAACCAGCGTAAGATTTCCATCTGGTGTCAAAGGTTTCTCCGGCTTTGGTTCTTCTTTCTTTTCTTCTGTCGTTTCCGCCGGCGGCTGCTCACTTGCTTTAGCATAAGCTGTTGTCGGCACTAAAAGTCCCATAATCATTACTGCCATGAGAACCGGCAATACAAATCTTCTTTTAATCGTCATTTTCAATATCCTCCGTAATTTTAAAAGGAACAGTGGTATTTGCTTTTTGAATAAGCTCCGCCAACTGTTCCGGCGTAATGTTTGCTGCATGAACCATGTCATGAATCATAGTGTTTTCCGTTTCCTTGTATTTCTTCTCAAGGTCTTTTACTCGCTGTTCCCACTCATCACGCTTAGTTCTTGCTTTCTGTAAGTCTGCTTTGATTTTATCTAATTTCGTTATCATCATGTCCTCCTTAACGCAATCTCCCATAACAATAAAAATGCTGCTGCCAGTATGGAACTTCAATCGAAGCATAAGAAATTGGATTTCCGCAATGAATCATCATACCGTTTCCTACATAGATACCGATGTGTGAAGCTCCGCTTGTTTCATAAGTTCCTTGAAAGAAAATAAGATCGCCCGGCTTTGCTTCGCTTGGTGGGATAATATCGCACATTCTTCGTAAGCTCTCAGCAGTCTGCCTACCGACATTCCAACCATTACCGCAGTTATTGATTACCCATGAAACAAATCCGGAGCAGTCAAAACTTGTTGACGGGGAAGAACCTCCCCATACATAAGGATAACCGAGATATTTTTCTGCTTCCTTGATCATCTTGGCAAATTTTTCATCGGTCAGTGCCTCTCCCGGAATATCATAGTCTGTATAAGGTCCGGTCGGATTGGAGTAAATATCATCTTCAAACAAATATGCTCGATTGCCTCGTGTCTGAAGCAATACTGCATACCGCTCCATCTCATCATCACTCATACCCATTCCAGCAATGACTGTTCCAAGTCCTTTGTTTTTCAGCGTTACATGAAGAATACGATACTCATATTCGACTTCGACCTCATATTCATATTCTTCCGTTGTTGTTTCTCCGGTTTCGGGATCAGTAACTTCTCTTGTTCCAGTCCTTGTTTCCGTTCTCGTCCTTATCTCAATTTCTTCCCTTGTAGAAAGCTCATACTGACGGTCAAACAGTTCTCTTAAAGTATCCTGTACCTCAGCTCTGGTGTAATCCTCAAATTTAACTGTCAGATAAGAAGTCAGCTCATAAGGATTGTGGTTGATTTCGTCCAAATGGTATCGGTACTCATCATAGCCGGAGTGCGTGCTTTCGATATTATTGATTTTTGACTGCAAACTAGCTTCCAGTGCTTTGTAATCATCATTTGCTCCGATGATGTCCTCATCTTCTGCTGTATAAGAAGTACCAAGCACCGTATTCATACCGCCATGAAACATGACGGAACAGGAAGAAAATGCTCCAAGAAGAAGCGTAAGAACAAGTCCGAATCCCAATACGAGCAAAATCGTATGGGAATGCTTCGATACAAATCCACCGATCTTTTCAGTAAATTTCTTCGTATTCTTAGTTGCTGTCTTTGTCGTACCGGCAGCTTCTTTTGTTCCTTTCCCCGCCTTAGCTGCTGCATATTCTTTCTTGATGGCTTGTTTCTGTTTCCATCGTGAAAAAGGATTGGAAGAAGGCTCTACGCTTTTTTGCTTTTCGTAAAGCGTATTGATATTGGCTCTGTCCGCCTTCTTTTCCAATCGTTCTGCTTTGCTGTATTTCTTCATCTTATGGCTATAATGAGCCTGTTCCAAACTGCGAAGCGAAGTTTCTGCCAAACTTCCGCTTTGCCTAGCTGAATCAACACCGGCATTTTCATCATCATTCTTGGAAAAAACCTCATGCACGCCTTTAGAAACCACCGCAGTGTCTCCAAGCTTGACTGCTCGTTTTATCTTTGATGGCGTTTTGATATTCTCCGTTGCTACCTCTGCCTTAGCAAATCGCAACTTTTCAGAACGAGTTGCTGCCTTTTCCTTGTCAGTAATTATCTTGCTTTTTGCCTTATCAGACCTATCTGCGATTTTTTCTGCTCTCTGATGAGCTTTTGCCACCTTATCATCACGAAGATCATCTTTTGCGAATGTTAAGCGTGTCGTCTTTTTCTTCATCGGCTACACCTCAGCGTTCTCGCTTACCTCAGATAATTTTGTCGTCATAATGCGATACAACTCAAGGTCAGTCGGGAATCTATCTACAAATGGTAAAATCACATTGCCATAAAACAGCAAGCCCTCGCCCTCACCGGAATGCGTTACATAAGAAAGCTGATGGGGAGAAATATTCAGCTGATTGGCTAAAATCTGTCTATCTCCGGAAGCTTGATTCAGCATATAAATGAAATCAGAGTTTTCAAAGATATTCTCTACTTCTCGGCTTGACAGAAGATCCTTTACATTCTGGGTGATACCTGTCGGGATACCTCCCCATTTACGAAATCTTTTCCAGATTTCAACCGAATACGCTGCTGTCTGTTCTTCCTTTAAAAGCAAGTGAAACTCATCCATATAGTAGCGTGTAGCTTTGCCAGCGTTACGATTTGCTGTTACTCGTCCCCATACCTGATCCTGTACCACAAGCATTCCAATCTTCTTTAACTGCTTTCCAAGCTCCTTGATGTCATAGCACACCAATCGGTTATTGATGTCTACATTCGTTCTATGATTAAACAGATTCAAGGAACCTTTGACATAGATTTCAAGGGCTGTTGCTACATGATGAGCTTCTTTTTCTTCCTGTGCCAATAATGCTTGATATAAATCCTCTAAAAGCGGCATATTCTCTGGCACCGGATTTTCAAAATATCGCTGATAAATCTGATGAACACAACGGTCAATTACGGTCTTTTCAATCGGCTGTAGTCCATCTTTGCCACCAACGATAAGCTCACATAAAGACAAGATAAAATCAGCTTTCAATGCAATCGGATTATCTTCTTCCGAATAATTGGCATTGATGTCCATCGGATTGATAAACTGCGTACTGCTCGGGCTGATCTTTACCACCTGTCCCTTGAACTTATATACAAGTGCTGTATATTCCGACTCCGGATCACAAATAATGATGTCATCATCAGTTGCCAAGAAACAGTTGGCAATTTCTCTTTTTGCACTGAAACTTTTACCAGAACCCGGCGTTCCAAGTACCAACCCGTTAGGATTCTTTAATTTCTTGCGATCCACCATAATCAGATTGTTGGAAAGAGCGTTCAGTCCATAGTAAAGAGATTCGTTGCCACTTTGGAAAAGTTCCTGCGTCGTAAAAGGAACGAAGATTGCTGTGCTTGATGTCGTCAATCCTCTTTGAATCTCAATGAGATTGTTCGCTAAAGGAAGGCTGCTCATCAAAGCATTTTCCTGTTGGTAATCTAGTCTTCTTAGAATACAGTTGTGCTTCTGAGCAATGGATTTTGCTTGAAACACATTGTTTTCAAGTTCCTGTTTCGTCTTACCGATATTCATAACAAGGAATGTCAATAAGAACATTCGCTCATTCTGGCTCTGCAACTCTTTCAAGAGTGCCTTTGCGTCTTTCCCATAAGTCGCCAAATCTGATGGAATGATGTCCATATCATAACCTGAGCGAACTGCTTTCTTCTGCTCCTCAATCTTGGAACGATCAAGCTCCGTAATCGTATGCTTTACTTTCTTGATAGCTGAAGTCTGATCCACCGACTGGATATGCATAGTAACAATCTGTGAAGAATCCATATCCAAGAAATCTTTCAACATCTGGTCGCTTAAATCAGAAGCAGTAATCGCAAGATAAGACATTGCTCCATAGACTTCTCCCATCTGAAACACTCGGTTTCCATGAAAGCCGAAAGAAGTCGGTGCAATAAAATCCTTTACCGATAATCCCGATTCTACTAGCCAGTCCCATTCAAACATAAACTTTTCCAAATCTCCCATGTGAAAAATGGAGTGCATAAGTTGTAATCGTTCCTTTCCGTTCAACACCTTTGCACTAACGCCCAATCTTCGATAATTGTTCAACAAATCCGTCTGCACATGCTCCAGTCTTGGCTTCGCCTGCTTCATGGATTCTGCTTCGATACCAAAAGTCAGATACTTGGCTTTTGTAAGTCCGTTGTTTCCTTGAGCAAGCTGCGACTTCAACATCTGCGTGTACTCGTTTCGTACCGGATTGAACTCATCTTTCTGATGAGGAATACGGATATTCTTTTCAAAGCTTTCAGCGTCCGTACTCATATTCATAAAAGACAGCTCAAAGTTAATCGAGCTGTCAAAGAAATTAAGGAAACTGCACCATTCCTCGAAGATTGCCTTTTGATCTTCCTGTTGGGCAAGCTGATAATTGATGTCTTGAAACTGCAAAGTCTTTGTATAATAATTATCCCTTACTCTGCAAATGCCATCGGGAAACATTCTTTGAAAAGGGATTGACTGCTGTGCAGTTCTTGGAATCCCGTCATATCTCTTTGCACTTTCTATCAGCTTTCTAATTTCTTTTTCTTCTTTTTTTGTCAGATTGCTTGGCAGTTTGATGTCTGCCGATCTTTTCTTTTTTAGAATTGAAAACAATCGCCTCTACCTCCTTGTCTAACTGGCACTGCCTCATCAATGCCGCATAATAGTTGTCCGTCTTATAAAGTCTTTCCTTCGGACGAATAAATTTGCTTTCGATAAAATGCTTCGCTATAACTTCAAGCGGCTGTCCATCTTTTTCATACATTGCAAGAAAGAACAGCGGAAGCATGACGATCATCATACCGATGACTGCCAAGCTGACATTGCCACTCATTCTTAACAGAAAGAAAACCGGTAAGCCAATCATTGCTGCTGCACCGAAACAAAGCAGTTGCCTTTTTGTCAAATTAAAAAATATCTTCGATTTCACTCGTGTCAGATCACGAGGAACTGGAACATACGCTGCCATTTAAACCACCTCCAATTCCGGTATAGATATGCCATCAGGTGCTTCATTCCCCCAAGTATCCCAACCATCTGCTGTTTCTCTTGCAAACAGTTCAATCTTAGGAACATCGCCCATCAGCTGCTCTATACGCTTTCTTGCTTCTTCCGGCTTTTTGCTGTGCCTTTCAATATGGGAAACGATGACTTGATGAATTCCTTTGGAATATCGTTTCGGACTTCCTTTTGTCGCCAAAATGCAGATTTCTGCATTGGCTCTTGTCCAATAGCCCATTCCCCAAAACAAAGAATCCGATTTCTTGTTCTGCTTGATCCATACGAAAGCCACCGTCTTGTATTTGAATCCCCAAGCCTTTAATACCTCACCCATTTCTTCAAGCAGAGGGAATGTGATCCACATAAACAAAGCACAATCCTTATCTGCCAGCTTTCCTATGGGCAGCTTCTTAATATTCTCAATGCTCATCGTCGAATAATGGCTTTCCGCAGAGCGTCCTTTTCCTTTGTCGCTCCATACACGATAGCTCCAAGGGGGATCGGCATAAATTACCTTGTATTTGTTCATCTGCGACCTCCTTAATGGGCATTGAATACGCTCTTTGCCAAGCTTCCTGTCTTAAACAGCGTAAAGCAAAGCAGAACGGTGTAACCCATGATTCCCCATATCGACATGATGATGTCATCGCTTAATGCCAGCTCACTGATCAGTACCGCATAGATACCGACGCATATCATGATCAAGAAGCCTTGGAAACCTAACGCAAAAAGCGACCTCAAATAGTTCTGTCCGACTTGGCTTTGTTCTCTGTTTCCGAATGTTGATAACGGAATAGGAGCCAAGCTCGTCATTAAATAAATCTCAATCATTCTTCCATAGACGATAATGAAAATTACAATCGACAATACCGACATCGTAATCTGCACAATCAGCGACTGTAGGAACAGACCAAGAAGCGGTCCGACTTCCATTTCCATCAGCGTTTCTTCAAGAGCATCCAGCGTTCCCGGATCTATCGCTGTATCGCCGGCAATGATACCTCCGCTTGCTTCTATCACATGATTTGCTATATCAAAGACAGCCATCGTGATATTGAAAGTGTTGGTTATCAGCATAACAGCCACAAAAGTCTTGAAGATCCACTTGAAGAAGATCCATGTTTCAAAATTGTTGAGATTATTGTGGTCGATAATCATCTGTATCAGCTCGTAACAGGCGATAAAAGTCAAAATCAATCCTGCAATCGGGATAATGACTGATTCGGATACATTACGAATCATGGAAAAGACTCCGGGTGAAAAAGCTTCCGGAGTCATTCCCACTTCTACCGCAATTTCGCCAACCTGTTGATTGACGGAATCAAACATCCCCGACAGATTGTCCATAATGCCGCCAACGAGCATTTCCTTTAACCAATTGGTTATCTGTTCGAGTATGCCTTCCAAATGCTAACCCTCCATCTCTTAGAACAATCCAGAAAGAAGCGGAATAAGAGTAATCCCGATAAGGGCAACTCCGCCACCAGCCATAAGCTGTTTCATGCCCTGTGATTTCGCACCCGGATTATCGTTACCGTAACCTTCAAGCAAATTGATTGCTCCCCATACGCCAAGTCCTGCTCCAAGAGCCACTACTAAAGTCTGCAATACTTCAACTGCACTGTTAAAAAATTCCATAGTTCATTTCCTCCATATTTTTAACTTTTATTTTTTGTGTGTTCGCCTATGTCTGCACCTTTCGACCTTTCTTTTCTCTTCATTTGCCATGTCAGCTTGTCTTGTGCAGAACATTTTGGCATAAAAATAAACCTATCGTTTTTCTGCACCGGCAGAGGATAGGTTTAGGTTTCTTTTTCGATCTCTATGACTTCATAGACATCATCTTGATTCAGTTTTAATTTTCGGTTCAAGAATTTCTCAATATCAAATGTGTTCTTCTTGTCGTAGTCCGATGTGAGCTTGTAGTTCGGGTGCTGCGTCAAATCATATTTATCCGATAAAAATGGTCTAACGCCCCTAAGCTGCAAGATACACTTAGAACCATCAAGTACCGACAGCTCATCAACCGTCATCAGATCTTTGCCACAATGTCAAGTGATGAATTCAAAAAAGACAAGCACTATCCAAAGAAAAACTTCTTTTATGGTATCTGCCTATTTTGTTTTCGATAGTTTTAGCTGTGATACATTTAATTTAGGGTGCAAAAAAGCAGGAGACCTTTTCGGATCTCCTGCTTAGTAGAGCTGTGAATATTTAATTGTGGTTGGGTTGCCAGTTATACAAACTGGGGTTGTGTAAATATCAAATACTTGTTATTTTTAGTGCACAATTAAGTTCTTCTGCTTTTAGCAAGGCATGATTGAAAATTGTAATAAAATCCTCACCGTCACTTGTAACAAAATAATTTGATAAATCGGTTATATCATCGCTGATATTTGTTCCCCACGGTGGCTGGGCAGATAGATTTTTTATATTCCATATTACTTTATTTGGAGAATATTTTGCTAATCCTTGCTTCATCTGTTCCAATTCATTGATAGCTTCAGGAATACGGGAACTATTTAATTCACCTAAATACAATTCGTTCATAATGACTGGAAATTTAGTTCCCCATTTTTTATTTTCCAAATTATAAGCAACCGTTGAAAAAAATGAAAATAAAAAATCTTCACTTCCTATTTGAAACCAATAATACTTCACTTTAAACCCAACCATAACACTTTCTCCCAATACATCTGTGACATTTCAATTACACAACTTCTAATTTTTGTTTTTTACTTAACTTTAGTGTAGCTCTCCATACTAAAAGTTTCTAAATCAAACACTACCGCAGCAACACTGTCCTCATTTTCTTCAATAAGCCATAAGCGAGTCCATAAGGTTTGGTCGTTCATATTGGTAGCAGTTTTATCCTCACCATCGGTAATGATTTTTTCGGGATCTAATTTTGTTACAAAAATGTTTTCAGGTTTAAGACCTGGCAGGCTGCTCTTAAGTTCCTCCTCTGTTAGTCCTGCTATATCCATTGCTTCAGCACCTTTATAATACTCAACATCTCCGTACCAGTAGTTATCGTTAACATTCTCGATGGATTTTAACCACATAAACTTATCGTCAACGAATTTATAACCAGCACCAGAGCCAGTATCTATTTCCCATGTTCCTTGTATCAGTGCATTATCATCGTTATTATCTTTGCTGTCAGTAGTACCGGCGCAAGCGGTAAGCCCCAATAGTGTAAAACAGATAATCAGAATAGCTGCTGCAATTCTAAAAAAACCATTTTTGCGGTATTTAATCATATTCATATCATAGTTCATAGGTAACCCCCAAGTTAAATTCTCTTTATTTTTGTAAGCCTTTCTCCATTGAAAAATGAAGAAAATATTTTATTCCCGTTCCCGTCTACTCCGTTTTTTCTTTCGGGAATCTGGCGGCGGAGAGAAGGTCTGAATGTAATCCTGCCGGATCAGCGTCACATCCTGAGAAAGAAAAGCAGCGACACGGTCCTGTTCGGAAGTTTGCTCTGGGAAAAAAGACGCAAATTTCTGTGCCAGCTGTTCTTCTTTTTCATACAGTTTAAGTGTGCCTTCGTATCCAATCAATTCTTTCAGCACAGCAGTAAACTCCTTGTACCGGTCCCCTCGAATATCCAGATCGACTGTCGCTTTGGCAGTCATGCCGTTCAGGTAAAGTACCTTCAAGGAAGTATGGTTTCTGAACCGATTCATTGTGAACCATAAAGCCAGCTTTTTTGAGAGCAGCTTACCGCCAATCAGCATCCAGTTCTGGCTTTGGTATATTTCCAGATACTTTTTCATGCCCTCATCTTCAAACTCTATTGGTTCAAAATGTTCTCCATCCAGCAGTAGCTCCAGCTGATTTTTGCTGAGAATCTGATTCAGTACCGGTATGTTCCGGTAAGGCGCGCAGATATAGCGTCTCATTTTCTGAAACAGCGCCACAACCAGAACTGCTGTACCAAGTAAAAACAGGAAAAGCTCTCCGTCCATTTCGATTTTTCCAGTTGCCGTTACCCAGATGCCACGCAGAACCAGCACGACGCCAAAGCCCCACAGCCCGAAAATCAGCAGCTTTTTCAGCGGATGAAAATGAATCCATTCAATGATCTGTACCTGTTGTTTGCCGCTCATAGGTTCATCACGCAAAAGTCGGCGGGCGATCCACTGATTCAACAGTTGTGGAGTCCATGCAACTCCAAATAGAAAAACTGCAATACCGGCATAAAGGGCAATCCCGATCCAACCAATATCCAGATAAGACTCCAAAAGCAGTAAAAGGATAATTGGCAAAATCATAGTAAGAAAAAACGGTAAAAATGATTTTTTGCGTCCCTTCTGGAGATTGAGGTCATTGAGCGCAGAAGTAATACACAGGGCAAAAATCATCACAGCCGATATCCCGCCAGACACCCAGTTTTTAAGGTCACCGAAACGCATCACATGCTCGGCTTTGTGCATATTCGGAAATTTCCCGGTAATACCCGCATAGAGACAAAATCCCAAATAAGCCAGAGCCAAAAGTGCCCCTACCAGCTTCAAAATTGTTTTTCCTGAAAGTTTTTGTTTCTCCATCTTCGTCGTTTTCCTATAAAATCACTGTTCCTGTGTCAATTTATCCTTCTGTATCCCAAACAAAGCTATCTACCATGTCTCTGGCGGCCTGTTCGGTGGTTTCTGATCCGCTGAAATTTGTAAGCTGGATCAGGCAGAACCCGTAATCCTTTACAATATAGTATTGCGTGGTGACAATATCGCCCTCGTCGATAGTAAAGATATACAGTAGATCTCCCTGCTCGGTATAGGTTCCATCCCCGTTCAGTTGTGCTTCAATACCATCCAGCTGCATCAAAATCTGTTGGACGATCGCATCCCGGAACTGCTCATGCTCCTCCAGACTATATTTGTTCTTTCCTACATGGATGGATATGTTGTCCGGCTTTTCATCATTTTCGTGACCTTCCTCTATGTAGAAAATCTGCGAATCAGTAGAATGCTTCTCAGATTTCTCCCATCCCTCCGGGACGGTATAACTTCCGGGAATCGCATGATCTTCAGATGATATTTCGGTTTCGGAAGAAGAGGGTTTCTGCCGATCCGCCACAGATTCATCAGAGGGAGATTGTGGCGATGAAGCCCCATTTTTGCCGCATCCAGCAAGGAGCAACACCATAGTTAATAACACAATTAGGATTTTTTTCATACTCTGATTCCTCTCACTTTATAATACTGGTTATCCGAGTTTGGAAACAATCTGGCAGAACATCTCAACATTTTCTTTCTGCCCCTGAATATCAGAGCCAATCGCATTGTTCATCAAAGAAATTTTCATTTTTTCTTTTCCAAAATGCAGCATTACGACTTTTCTTCCGGGCAGCAGCCCACCCTTGACTTCTGCCTTTGTTATGCTGCTTAAGGGCAGAGAAAGCCGGTTTTCAATTTTTGAGACATTGACGGAATTTACAATGACCATATTCAGGTGTTTCTCGGTAACTCCCAGATAGCAGTAAGCATTGCTCAGTGCGCCTAATGCAGCGGCAGCACCCCCCGTCAGTGTAGAAAGTCCTCCAATCAGTGCATAGGTATCAGCTCCGGCCATGATGACCGCCCATAACTTGCACTGATAGGCTTCGTTTTCCTTCAAAATGGCTTCCAGCATTTCATTTTTATCTTTTTCATTCATTGTAAGCATAATTGTTCCTCCTAATTATTGTTTTAAGTTGAGAACGCCGGATGCAATCCTTTGATAGATGCACCCGGCGTTCAAAAGCATTAGTCTGCTTTCAAATTTTTGTCCAGGATCACCAGTTCGCCGTTGCGTTCAATGATACCAGGCTGAACCACGACGATTTTCAGACCTTCCTGCAATTCCAGATACTGTGAAGCATAACCCCAAACCTTGACCTGATCGCCTTCCTCAAGCTCAATGGCAGTGCTTACAGTACCATCTTCATTCAAAATCTGGTTAGCAATACAGTAGAGCTGGCCGGTTGTATCCTCTGCGATGTAGAGAGACACATCCGAAGCGAGCGGCGTTCCGGCAATAGATTTATATTCACCGACTTCTTCGCCCCAAATAGTACCTTCACTGTAAAATCCAACGACCATATTTTCTTCATATCCCTCGATGATCGCATTGAAATCCTGAGCATACGGCTCCATCTCGGCTTTTGTAGTATCCTTGTAAGCGGCAATCTTTTCATTAGATGCCTGTTCTTTTACCTCTTGCGGCTGATAATCCTTGTATTCAAAAACATTGTCCGAAGCAAGCGTGATTGCTGTGTAGTCATCATCCAGAATGACTTTATAAACAGCAATTTCATCATCATCAACAGTACGATTGATGTCGATATTTCCTGCGGAATTCAGTTTATATCCGTCTACACCTTCCAGCGCCTTTTGTAAAGCTGCGTTGGACATCGCACAGTTGATCCCATTGAGCGTTACAAAGAAATCAGGATTTGGTTGATCCTTATCGGCAGAGTATTCCAGTTCTACCACCGTTCCGCCCTCAGCAGGCTTGCATGGCTCTGTCCCGGCATTTACGATTGCAACATCTATTTCCTGATCGTCTTTGGAAAGTTCCCCATAAATACGCTCGCCGGGTTGCAGAGAAACCTCTGCTGCATCATATTCTTCCGTTTCCAAACTCCAGCCGGCTTGTATCAGCTGGGAAGTTTCCAAAGGAAGTGTGTAGTAAGTGCCATCCAGTACGAACTCAGGTGTCCCGTCATTTTTCAGCTGAGACAGAATGGCCTCATCCGTACAGCCTTTATCGCTGCCCGCAGCTGCCGGAGCTGATGTCTGAGGTTTTGAGCCGCATCCGGCCAGCATACTGCATACCAGCACACATCCTGTCAGTAAAGCAATCCATTGTTTTTTCATAAGCGTAAATCCTTTCTGCGATTCTATCAAATTTGTTTTATGTATGAACAACTCATATCCTATATAAAGGTCGATTATGCTCCTATCAGCGTCATGACCACATAGAGTACGATAAGCAGGAGCGCAAGACACATTGCACAGAAAACGGCAATCGTCGTTTTGACCCTGTGCCGCTCCTTTAATGTCAGAACCATCATTGCAAGTACATCAAAGGAAAAGAAGAACTGGCAGATTCCAGCTAAAACCGCCAACCATTTCGGATGAATGCCGTCTTTGCATGACTTTATCAGATAAGCGATAGCATAGGGAGCTGCCCCTAATAGAATCCCGTATCCAAAAATCAAAAAAACAATGGTTACCAGTCCAAACAACGCCATCAGCGGCAATGGGAAGAATGCCATCAGCGTTACATATACGGTGATGCTCCCTCCGACCAGGTAGAACGGGATCAGTCCATACTTGATGATCAAAGTGCAGTTCAGCAATGTCTTTCTTGACCACTTTCTTCCTACGGTCAGCACAACAATCAAATTGACGATTCCCATGATAAAAGGCAGAAGGATCGATAATATCTGCAATTTGATCGCATTGTCAAAACAGCCTGCCAAAAGGAAGAATGTATAAGACACAATTACATAGAGTACCGGGAGGATATAAGTCATTTAACAACCTCCTTTCTGCGCCGGATCAACCAGAGAATCAGCCAGATCAAGCAGACTGGGAATGAGAACAAACCCAAAATAAAAAGTCCGGCTCCAACTGACCCGAGTATAGAGTCCCCGGTGGCTATATTGCTGATGATTCCGAACAGTGCCAGACCAAAGCTGAAAGAGAGCCAGCAAAAGAAAGCATATTTACTCTCTTTGGCGTTTGCGGGTACTCTTGATTCTCCCTTTTTGTTTCCAAGCTGGGTTTTTAGCTGTTCGCTTAGAAGTCGTTCCTGTTCCTCTAATTTGGTATCTCCGATCGCCCTTGCGTAATCTCCCCGAAGCAGGTGATACCCTATTTTATCCTGCGTATTTTTTGCTCGATGCAAAAACTGCTCCAAAATTTCTTCTGCTTCTGTCCAGCGCTGTTGGTCCAGCAGAGCGGAGAACCAGTTCGCTGTAATGATATTTTTGGAATGTTTGCTGAATGCCCAGGGACGCCAGCGATCCAATCCCTGTTTCAAATTATCAAGATTATGGTCGCTTTGATACGCCACCACATAGGGGTTAAGTTTCTTTGCCAGCCAATGTTCATATTTGCAATATGCGAAAAAGCATAGAGCCAGCAGTGCAAGAAACACTACAACAGCAATCCACATAGTCTCGTAAGAAAAAAAGTGATCATATATCAGGCACGCAACTCCGGAGAGAGCCGCAATGCTGAAAATTGGCCATGGATTTCTCATAATAGCAATATCTCCAATCATCTGTTTGAATAAAGATTCCGATATGGTCAAATTGTCATATCTATATGCAAACATTATAGCATTTGCATCATCTTTCGTCATCATTTTTCTGCTGTACGGCTAGGAATTTAATTGTAAATAAATTATGAATATATCTATTGCAATTTTACAAAAAGAAAAGCCTCATCCCTCGCTGATTGAGAGATGAGGCGAAATGATTATGCTGTAATCTCCGGGATTTCTCCGACAAAGTTATAAACGATTCTGACTTCCTGCACCTTCTGTCCGTCAATCTTCTTGACTTCGCCCACCAAAATTTTGCTGATGAGCCGGTTCAGCACCGCTTCATCCAGTTCTTCAATGGCTGCATAGCGCCGGATTTCTTTGATGAAGGTGCGGACTTCATTTTCCTGTTCGTCAGAGTGGCGCATCATCAACAGTAGGTCTTGCAGGCGCTTCTGGTTGGCTTCCTGCTCTTGTTCCAGTGTTGCTGTCAGCTTCATAAAACGCTGCTCAGTCAGGATTCCTTTTGCCTTATCGGTATATAGGCTCAGGAACATCTCATCAATTTCACGATTCCTGCTTTCCAGTCGTTGACATTCCTTCTGTGTCTGGGAGGCATCCAGAAGATACCGGCGCTCCATCCGGCTGCTCAGCCGCTGATAAAAAGCATCGGCATCTTTGAGCGCAGTCTTTGCCAGTTCCTGAATATCTTTCAGCACAAGGTTGTACAAATCTCTGGCTTCGATCTTGTGGCTGGTACAGGCGTTCTTGCCCAGCCTGTTGTAGGTCTGGCAGATATAATACGCCTTATCAATCGGTTCTCGCTGTTCGCCGGTAAAACGATTCTTTCCGGTTCTGCCAACCTTTTCATACCGCACCTGCATGGACTTTCCGCAAGTCGCACAATAAATGATACCGTGGAACAGGTTATAAAAGGGGCAGGAGTTGCCCTTCATAATGGTTGGTCTGCGGTCAATGATTTCCTGTACCTGCTCCCATTCTTCCGGGGAGATGATTGCTTCATGGCAATCCTCGATAATTTCCCAGTCCTCACGAGGGATAATGTCATAGGTGTTGGAGCGAATCCCTTTCTGATGTGTCCGGCAGACCAGATGTGCGCCCTTATAAAAGGGATTCCGCAGAATATGGCTGATTCTTGCACTTCCCCATGAATAGTAATTTACATCACATTCTGTGTTGCTTTTTACTCTGGTGATCGGGACTTTATCATCCATGAGCTGCTTTGCAATCCGCATGCATCCCCAGCCATCCAGCGCCATATCATAGATTTTTCGGATTACCGGTGCTGTCTCAGGGTCACGGATCAAATGTCCCTTATCCTCCGGGTCACGCATCAAACCGAGGGGCGGCTGCCCACCACAAAACTTCCCCTGCCGGGAACGGGTCATACGCCCTGCCAGCACCTTTTTGGAAATATCCCGGCTGTACATATCGTTCAGGATATTCTTAAACGGCGTAATGTCCATTTCCTGACGGGTCAGGCTGTCCACTCCGTCTGTAATGGCAATATAGCGTACATTGTGTTTTGGGAAAAAGATTTCGATATAGCTGCCAGCTTCGATATAATTCCTGCCCAGCCTGGACAGGTCTTTGGTGATAACGCAGCCTATCTTTCCCGCCTGAATATCGGCAATCATGCGCTGGAAAGAGGGGCGGTTGAAGTTGCGGCCTGTATAACCGTCATCTACATAATACTCATACTGGAACATCCCATTTTTTTCGGCAAAGTCCCGGAGCATAAGTTTCTGGTTGCTGATGCTCATGCTTTCATTATCGCCGCCATCCTCCAGAGAGATACGGCAATAAAGGGCTGTGATTTTCTGATTAACTTGTTTTTTCCTGCTCATAGTGTTCTCCTTCTATGAACAGGGACACGATATCATTATAATACCATGTCCCTGTCCATGATTCAACTGCTTTACGCCGCTTTCTGTGCCATTTCCCGATGCTCCAGCCATTCCTCAAAGTGTTCGCAGGTCTGACGCTCGATCAGCTGCTCAAAGGCTTCTCGCATGGTTTTGTCCCCAGAAAACTCACGAACCACTACAAACTGGACTTTTTTATTCTGCTTCTTGTTTTTCTCCATAGGCTACCTCCATAGAATAGGGGGATTAGACGGTGGTTGCGGCAACGAAGTCCGGCAACGGACATCAAAAAACCTGTAAACTATCGTCTGACCCTGATTTCTTAACTTTTCAAATTTTCTTATAAAATCTCGTTGCTTTCGTTGCCGAAAACATAGATAGATCATAAAAAGCCTTTACTTGCGGGCTTTTTCTATATCAAACCCATAAATTTATCAGCAACGAACCCGGCAACCAACCGGCAGCCATCCCGGCAACAGACCGTCCTTGTCAGGCGATCCACTCCTGCGGAAGTTCCAGCTGACGACATTCTTCTTCACTCAGTTCTACAAATCCACCTTCGTTGCTGGGTAGTTCGTTGCCGGAAGTGTCCCGTTCCCAGCCCTTTTGTCTGCCATATCCGGCAAACATCCGGGGATTGGAAAAAGGCTTCCAACCGGTCACGACCGTATTCATGATCTCATTGATATTGTGGAGCTGCCACCGCTTCGGCTCATCAAAGGTATGTCCCAGCGCCTCCTTGAACAGCTGTTTTGAGCAGACCATGTTTCCGGTGTAGTGTTCCAGAAATCCCTGTATCTGTCCGGCTTCGGTGTCCTCCGGCATGAAGTCTTTCTGCACCTCCACCAGTTGACGCTGGATGGACTTGCTGAATTTCATGGAATATTTGCCGCTGTGGTAAATGCTCATAGCTTCTGCCCATACCTGCAACAGATACGCTCTGGAAGCGTCCTCGTCCTCCAAAATGTGAACCTCTGCATTCTCCGGGTAAATCATGATTGGGAGAAAGCGCCGGTTCCCGGCTCGATCCAGCGGCAGAAAGTCCAGCGTATTCGAGGAACCACCGAACACACACTGCCGAAGCCGGTCTTTAGGCTGAGATTCATAAGGTGTCCGGTAGGTTTCCTTCTGTCGGCTAATAAAGGAACGGATTTCTTCAATGCTCTTTGCGCTGCTGGTGGCAAGCATCTCTGACATCTCAATGATCCAGTGACCTTGTAGCTTTTGGAATACCCGGTCGTCATCCAACTTCTTCAGGTCATCAGAGAACCATTCGTCCCGGATCGCCAGCAGTCGGAAGAAGGTGGACTTCCCGGCACCCTGACCGCCCACCAAACAAAGCATTTCCTCATATTTGGAACCGGGACGGAATACCCGGCGTATAGCACCCAGCAGGAAATGTTTCAGCATTTCTTCCACATAGTCACTTTCATCAGCACCAAGAAAATGGTGCAGACAGGATCGGATGCGTGGTGTACCGTCCCAGACAAGGCTGTTCAGCACATCCTGAATTGGATGGTAACAATTTTCGTTTGCTACGATAGAAAGGGCAGCCGTGATCTTTTTCTCACTGGTCAGCTCATAGTTTCTCTCAAAATAGAGGAGAAGATATTTCACATCAGTATCCGTCAGAGCGCTGGTATTCCTGCGCCAGCCCAAGTCCTGTACAATGTCTACCCGGTCTGTCAGGAGATTAAGCCGGATGGCATCCCGCAGGAGTGGATCGCAGCAGAACACAATCCGGCAGTTGTCGATGGTGTTGGCTGTTTTTCCCTTGTCGGTAACAGAAAGGCTCTGCCGCACCTCATCAACGCTCTGTTCCGTCGCTATGGCTTCGGCTGCGCTCATCACAGCCTGCTGGGTGGCTGGCGATAAACTCTGATATTCGCTGTTCAATTTTCCTCACCTCTTTTCCATACTCAGCAACTACAAAAGCTCGTTCTTCTATGCTGTCAGACAGAAGAAGATCCAACAGATATTCGATATATGGCTGCCTGTGCAGAGCCTCCACAAACAAAGGATTCCAGTCATCCTCCGGTTGTTTGGGCGCATATTCTTCTTTCCATCGTTCCAGCAAACGCAGGTAGTCGCACAGCACCCGAAAGCATTTCTGCTCTGCCTGCCGGTATCGCATTTCCTCGCTGATTTTTCTTTTGATTACTCTCTTTTGTGGCGGATCGTGGCCTTTGCGGTCAAAGCTGATTGAGAAGTCCTCTGCCAGCTTTAAGGCAGCTTCTTTACTGCTTAGTCCAAAAAGACGGGAAGTGAAATCAATCACATCTCCATCTGCCTGACAGGCAAAACAATGGAACCGTCTGTCCACCTTCATGCTGGGATGCCTGTCATCGTGAAACGGGCAACAAGCCATCCCGTTGCGTCCTACTGAAATTCCATAAACCAAAGCAGCCTGCCTTGTGGTAACAGACTGTTTTACTGCTTCAAATACATTCGTTTCTTCCACCTCCAAACAATGCAAAAGGCATCCGGTTTCCATAGAAAATCAGATGCCTCACAATTCCATATCCTGTTTTCTTGTTGGAGCAATCCGTCCTTCACGCTCCCAGCGCACCCGGTTCTCCCGATCAGCGTCCAGTTTGCCTTGTGCCAGCTTCTCCTTAATGGATTTTCTGGCTTTATTTTTGATCTGCTCTTTGCCAGCCTGTTTGACCTCCGGTTTTAACAGCACCGCCTGTACCTTTTTGAGAACTTTTTCAGCAGACTGCTGTAATTTTTCTCGCACCCTACTCAGCAGAGTGTTCGCTATCTTCACAACTTCTGGCGAATTTTTGGCATTGGGCGATACCACGCTCTTTCGATATTTCTCAATTACTTCCATATCTTCAAGCTGGGTTTGTTCCCGAACCTTGTCGGTCACAACCTCCACCGCCTTGTCATAGGCTGCACCGGAAACATCTTCCAGCAAGGTTTCTACATCCTCAATTTTTAGCGTCAGTTCCTCCAGCTTTTGCTCCTGTGTCGCCAGCTGCTCCTTCTGCTTCATCAGGATATAATCCTGCTTTTCCAAATAGTCACGCCCACCATAAGACGGCTCCTGTTCCAGATGCAGCCCATGCCGTTTGGCAACGTCAAATAAGATTATCCGACAGACTGCATCAAAAGTCTGTTTCCGGTTATTGTGCTTTCCTTTTGGCTGTTCCGGTTTAGGGAGAGGGATACCCAGTTCCTCCAACGCCTTTTCCTGCTGGGGGCACAGCTCTCCATACCGATTTTCACAGTCAAATACATGGCGCTCATGGATGTGCGGAGTTCCTTCATCCAGATGGAGCGCCCAGTCTAAAATGTGGATATGAGAACCGAAACGGTTTTCAAATTCCTCATAAAATTCACTGACAATGAGCGCTAAAGTCTCTGGCGGAACGGATTCTTCCATAGTGCCGATCTGGTAGATGCTTTCTTCTGGACAGGTCTTGTTATTTTTCAAAAGATCATCCACAGTGCGATTGCGCTCAATGTGCCGGGTTTTCTCGTTCCGGGCGTTCTGAGCATTGACATGGTCGGCATAATGCTCGTAGTAATACATCCGTTCAATTTCCTCAAAGCTGAAATCCGGCTGCTCTGAGTTTTCCCGAAAGTCGTGGGTGGTAAAGCCCCGGTAACAGTCCCAGTACACATTTAGTCTGGCACGCTCAGCGTCAATGTGTTCGCTATTTTCTACATCGAACCGACGGTCATTGTGCCGGGGATTGTAAGTGCCATGCTTCCCAGATCGTCCATTGTGTCTTGTTAATTTCAAATATTTTTCCTCCTTCCTGCAAAGATGTTCTGGGCTGGGGAGGGCGGCAAAGCCGCCAGACCTGCGAAGTTTTGCGTCAGGTAATACCCAGTACAAGTTGACGCAGGCATCAACTTTCCCTGGGCAAGGCGTTTCACCCTTGACCCGATGAGGCTGGCTGCCCTCAACCCGCCAATGGGCATTGCCCCTTGACCCCAGCAGTGCGCTGCCGCCCCTGCACCCCGGCACAAAGGGCTGGCTGCCCTCTGTACTCCCGCACCGGCGAAGCTGGCCTTCACCGCAGAAGCGGTTTTTGCCAGTTTCACCGGCTCCGTATCCGTACATTTACGCCCATAGGCGAGAAGTGGATACAGAATACGCCTGCGGAAATTGCCGATCAAAACAGCGGGTGCAGACCCGATATTTTTTCGTAAATCGCCCTCATTTTAAGCGATTTTTTCTTCTGTCTGTATGACCTGAAAGCCATGCTCTTTTGCGCACTCCCTTGCAGCTGCCAGCCGTTCTTCGCTGTACGGCGGCACCAGCCGGATCGAAAGTCGTGACTTGTCCATCACATAGGTCACGCTACCTTCCGGCGTACTGCGTTCCAAGCGGCACAGCAGAGGGTACTTCCGGCTGAAATCCTCCAGTCTGCGTTTCAAGCTGGCATTGAAGGTGTAGATACTGGCAATCGTCTCGCCCTCATTCCAGTTGATGATGGTTTCTTTTTCATATTTAGACAGCTTCCTCATACAGTTCCTCCTCATAATCGGTGTTTGCTTTCAGCGCACGCAGACTGCGTCTAATCCGGCGGTATTCGTCCATCTCCATACGCAGATGATGGTAAAAGGCTTCGTACCACCTTTCCTCTGTCTCTGTCTCAATTTTACGAGCAAGATGAAGCATCTGGCTTTTCGCCTCCGGGTCAACAGTCAATGCTGTCAGCCATTTCAGCCTTGTCACTGTGTTGTGATGGCTGGGGCAGGCGTAAGCGTAAAGAATTTTCTTTTCCTTCATATTCAGTTTCATAATGATCTACCTCCATTCATTTGATGCGGTATGTTCCGCATCGTTTATTTTTCTGTCTGCCGGTCTGTCTGCAAAATATTCCTGCCCGGATTCTCTCCCAGCGTATTGTCCTCTTTGGTGCGCTCTTATCGTGGCGTCACTTCCCCGGAGGTCGTCCCCCTTGCAGTCGGTCATTCATTTTTCAAGGTTCTATGTCTCCTGACAAGAACCAGTTTACCGAAAAAAGAGGGCTGCTCCCGTATGTCCAAGACGCAGGAAAAACACATGAAAACCGCATATTTCCACGCTCTCGGAAATGTGCTATAATGAAAAACAAAAACCGATGGCAAGGAGGTGCTTTGATGTACACAAAACTGTCAATCCCGGAACGGCTCAAAGACCTGCGAGTGGTGGATAAGCACCTGACGCTGGAACAGCTGGCAGAACAGACCGGCCTGTCTAAGTCGGCACTGGGGAAATATGAGAGCGATGACTACAAAGACATCAGCCCATTTGCGATTGCGACACTGGCAAAGTTTTACGGAGTGTCCACTGATTATCTGATGGGCGTGTCAGAAAATAAAAATCACCCAAACACGGAGCTTCAAGCTCTGCATCTGAGTGACGCTATGGTGGAACTTTTGAGCAGCGGAAAGATCAACAACCGCCTGCTTTGTGAACTGGCGACTCATCCAAATTTTTTGCGGCTGATGGTTGATATGGAAATCTTTATTGACCAGATCGCTGATATGCGGGTGAACCAGATGAATCTGATTCTGGAAGCTACCCGGCAGACCATTCTTAAAGAACACGCACCTGGAGAAAATGATCTGTATATGCGGACGCTGGAATTGGGTCAGGTACAGGAGAACGATTTTTACAGCCATATCCTTCATGATAATCTGGACAGCATTGTCCGGGATATACGGGAAGCCCATTTGAAAGACAAGACCACAGCCGACCCACAGCCAACACTGGATGAGGTCAAAGAGAATTTTGAACAGGCCATACAGATGGGAACCGACACAGAAGCTATGATCCATGAGTTCTGTGATAAAATGCAGATTCCTTTTGAAAAAATTTCATCCGAGGACTTTTCGGCTTTTCTGCGGATACTGAGCCTGTCCAAACTGCTTAAAAACCCAAACAATATGCGGGGAAAAGCCAAGTCACAGCCGTATTATATGCCAAAAAAGAAAAAGCGCAGGTAGCAAAAAGGCCATCCACTATAAAAGTGAATGGCCTCAGTTTTTCCACCTTCTCAGACGAAAATCATCTCAGACCGAATGACTTCCTCTGCCCGGTGGCGTATGCTGTTCATGTGACCGACCCATGCAAGCTGGTCTTTTGCTTTCAATTCCTCCGTGACTCCCTCTGTTTCTTTTATCTGGGCAATGATACAATCCAGACGGTTCTGTGCCTGCTCATCCAGATCGGCAAGATATGTCCACAGCTTTCCAGACAGAAGCAATTCATTGTACCGGTCGGGACAATACTCTTGCAGATATTCCCTGTGCATCCGTCCCCACCGTCCGATTGGGCGGCTTTCCTCCGGCAGCTGTAAGTCTGGAATATAGTAGTCTCCGACCAGAACATAGTCCAGACCGTTACTGTCATCATGGATATGCTTTTTCAATTTCTCCATAGCGACCTCCTGTTTTCGTTTTATCCGAATCCAGTTGATCGTGTCCCTGTTCATCTGTTATTCAAGGCAACTGAACTCGTCACCATGAATTATGGCATATCCTTACCGAGCTTTTGATAGTTCGTCCCAAAAGACGGACTGTTTCCTCTGGTATCTGATGTGTTGTAAGTGTCGATTGTTTCCTTGCCAAGAGCTTGATTCAGCTCCTTCAGCGTTGTAGGTTCAGCTCCTCCTAAGAACACTCTTGAATCCATATTTCCGATAATCGTATCCGCATTATCTTTATAGATTGCTTTCAGCTGCGACTGTGCCTGTAACACCAAGCAAGCCGAGATTTCACGACTTCGGATCGTTGCTACTAATTTTTCCAAATTAGGTATCTGACCGATGTTAGCAGCTTCATCAATCAAGCACCTTACATGAACTGGAAGCCTTCCGCCATACACATCATCTGCTTTTTCGCATAGCAGATTGAAAAGCTGCGTATAGATCATGGAAATCAGAAAGTTAAAGGTTCCGTCAGTATCGGACATAATCAAAAACAATGCTGTTTTCCTATCTCCAAGAGTATCCAGTTCCAGTTCATCATAAGCAGTTATCTCTCTAAGTTCTTCAATATCGAACGGTGCAAGCCTTGCTCCGCATGAAATAAGGATCGATTTTGAAGTCTTGCCGGCGGCTAATTTGAATTTTTTGTATTGCCTTACTGCAAAGTGATTCGGCTTTGCTTTTTCCAAAGCTTCAAACATCAGATCCACAGGATTTTGAAAATCTTCATCATCTTCTCTTACTTCCATCGCATTGATAAATTCAATCAGGGTAGAAAAGTTCTGTTCGTCAACTGGTGCTTCATAATGGATATATCCAATCAAAGCACAGTAAAGAAGCGTTTCCGCTTTCGTCCAAAATTCATCACCGGATTTACCATCTCCCTTTGTGTTGGTAATTAGTGTCGTTACGAGCTTCAATATATCCTTTTCAGAATGGATATAGGCAAAGGGATTGTAGTGCATGGACTTCTTGAAATTGATCGTATTAAAGATTTTAAGCTTGTAGTGATTCTTCAAAAGAGCATTGCCGCACTCGATGACGATACTGCCTTTCGGATCAGTAACCACATAGCTTGAGTGCATTTGCAAAAGGTTCGGCTTGATCCAAAATCTTGTCTTACCGGAACCAGAGCCACCTATAATCAACACATTCTTGTTTCTAGCATTCTTCGGCTCTTTCGGGCGATTGCTCATCATCAATTTTTCTGTCTTGGTCAATATGATATTGTCCTTAAAGTTTGGAGCAACAAATGGCTCGATGTCTTTTGCTGTACCCCATCTGGCTGAACCATATTCCACCTTATGACGAAACTTCTTGGCATTTTTACCTTTAACATAGACTGCCAATCTGATTGCCGCACCAACGCATAAACCAATCAATAAATCCAATGGATTAAGTGATGGCAATGGATTTTGAAACGCTGTTCCAAGCGTCGTGATGAACGAGAGTATCTTTTCCGATGAATCAAACCCTGTTGCCAGTCGCCATGCTTCTCCGATATTGGTTGCCACAAGTCCGATGACAAGATAAGGGATATTTAAAATAATCAACCGTTTCAGTTCTTTCTTTGTCATCTTCATAGGCTATGCTCCTTATCCTTGTTGCGAACCTTTTTTGGCATAGCTCTCACTTTTTCCTTAAATTTCGACAACTGCTTCAATACACTTGGCTTCTTTTCTTTCTGCATGACAGAAGCTAAATACGCTTTGAACGCTTTTGTCATATCCTTTCCATCATCAGCCTTAAAGAACACGAGATACTTTGGTGGCGTTACGCTGTCGTCCATCTTGATTTCATAATCTACACGATACTTCTTGGCATATTTTTCAAATCCTGCTATATCTGTTTCCGATATTTCCATATTCGTCAGCTTCTTACTGTCCTTCAACAGATTCGCAACTGATTTCTTCTCAATGTTAGACTTTGCACCTTTGCGGAGCTTTTGCTCCCTACGGTGTCTTAGATACATCTGAAAAGCTCTTGCCAATGTTCGTGCAGTCAGCTTGGAAGTGCTGATAGCGAGATTAAACGCCCTGTTTTCAACTTCTTCCTGCATGATTCATCACCCCTTTCATAAGCTGATCTCATCTAAGATTTCTTTTTGTTCTTTCCCTCGACCGTCAATATGCCATCAAGCGTTGTGGCAGCGATATGGTACTTCTTTGCCATTGCAATATCTGTTTTCATAGCTTCATCGGTATCATTTCCGCATACGACCAAGATTCGACATCTTCTAAGCAGTTCAAGGGACATATCCTGTTTATCCTTAAATTCCTTTGGAATATTGTCTTTCAATAACCCCATATACATCAGCATAGGGCAGATAGGCGAATAGCCTGCGTCATACACCTGTCTTGAAAATCTCAATGCTTCTTCTTTCGCTTCATGCGGTTCATCACTCCAAACTGCTGTGATATATGCTAACGGTCTTGCCATACTGTTTCTCCTCCTTTACATATCCCCAAATTCTGGGAAAGTCTTCACCTTTGGCTCAAGTCCTTTGCTGTGTTCCTTAACTTTCATTGATTCTTCCGGTATTGGCAGCACCATCATGCCTTTGCCCATCTTCACGAACATTTCCGGCTGATGAAACTTTGCTTCAAACTTTTCCATCAACTCCGGCGAAAGCGAACCGAAATTATCTTCCGTCAAACCTACAACAAGAAACGGACCGGCATAGATGTCATAGACCTCTCCATCATCGGTACGCATTGCACGATTCAGCGGAAGTCCTAACAATTTTCCACATTCATTCAAAATAATTCCTACTTCATCTTCAAAAGGGTAGGTACATTCAATGTCGCCATCTACTGCTTCTCTTAAATCATCAAGATCACTCCCGATTTTGATTTGTTTTGGATACTGCCCCGGCTCTACAAGCAGAACATCTATCAGACTGTTTTCCAACGCTCTTTCGCTTTCCGTTGTAAACTTAGCTCCAACAAAATTCTCACTGTCCACCACATACTCTGAATTGTTCCAAGCTTCTTCCACTTTTTCTTCTGCTTCGGCTTGGCTTGCCGCTTGAACCGTTACCGTTTTTTCCAATGTTTCTGTTATCTTCACATCATACTCTTTCATCACTGACCTCCGTTCCAATGAAAAAGCGACCATCTACAAACCTTACAGCTCATAAATCGTCGCTTCGCTTTCCCAAATCGGGACACATAACTCTTCCAAGGTATCAATCAGTTTTTCCGGTGCGAAGAACAAGTCCTCTCTGCCTTTTACTTTTTGAACAAAGGTACGGTATCTACTTTCATAGACAATACCATCGTCATGGCTCATCTCAATACAGTGGGTTACTGCAAAACTCATATCCTCCAACAACCACAACTCCGTATAATAGCTGACATCAGTCTGATTGCTGCTTGCTCCGACTTCCATCTCGGAACAAAGCTTAATTGCTCGTTGACCAAACAGCTCCTTGCCCTTGTACTTGAAAGCAAATTCAATACTGCCATCAACTTCATATTCATGGACGATCTGGGCATTGTTCCTTAATGCCAGTACAACTTCTTCTAAGCAGAGTCCGAAATCTTCTCCATATGCTTCTTCGTCATACCCATCAAAATCATCAATAGCATACAAGCTAAACAGCCATTTCATTGCCCTTATCATTTTCTTTTCTTTGAACATATTTCATCTACCTCTCCATATCTCTTGTTCTTTTTTTATGCCAGCCTTCCAAAAGTTTGATAATAATATCCTGCATTTGTTTCGGCGTATAGGACTTCGGGAAATATTTCTTCAGCACGTCATTTTTGATCGTAACCTTATCAAGTTCATCTTTTTTTACTTCAGCCATAATCTCTGCCATTGCTTCCAATGTGCAGTTTCCTTCTTGGCTGAGCTTCTTCAATCGCTGAGCTTGAGATAACGAAGGAGTGTTCTGCTCCATATCCATTGCTTCTAAAAAATCCTGTTGTTCTTCTTTCGTCAGATACGAAAGCTCCACAGCAGGATTAAATGAGATTTTCTTTTCATCGACCATAGAAAGAAGCTCCGGTATCAGCTCCGTCAATCGAATATATCGCTGAACTTGCCTTGCACTATCGCCACTATCTTTAGCCAACATTTCATCTGTTCGCAACTTCGTGCCAACTTGGCACGAAGTTAAATCACTTCTTGCTCCCTGATGTTTTATCGCTTCTAATTTCATCTTGTAAGCAAAGGCTCTTTCGCTTGGCAGTATCGTTTCCCTTTGCAGATTGGAATCGACCATCAAAATTGTTGCTGCGTCATCATCAAGGTTTCTGATAATGACCGGCATAGTTTCTCTGCCGGCTAATTCAGAAGCGTGGTGTCGTCTATGTCCGGAAATAAGCTCATAGCCACCTTCTTCTCTTGGTCGTGCGATTGCCGGTGCAAGTACTCCATACTGTGCAACGCTTTCTACGGTTCTCAACATAGATTCATCATCAATGACTTTGAACGGGTGGTTCTTGAAAGGGTGAAGCTCTGATAATGATATATTCTGCACCTTTTCTAACTTCTCATTAGTACGGGTTTCTTCTGTCGTAAAAATCTCATCGTACCCCTTCAAGCTGATGTTTACGCCTTTTTTCGCCATTTTTCAACACCTCCTTTGTCAGTATCTTATAGGCTTCCGATACTTTTCCTTTGGGATCATGCGTGAAAATACTTTTTCCCTCTGCACTGATTTCTTCTGCACGAACCGAACGAGGAATATCCGTCTTGAAAACTTTCAGCTTGTCGCCATAGGTTTCTCTAATCAAGGTGCTGATGCCTTTTCCGTAGTTGGTTCTGCTGTCTACCATCGTCAAAAGGACTCCCTCAATCTTTAGTTTAGGATTAATTTGTCGTCTGACTTTATTGATTGTCTGGAGTAGCTGCTCCAACCCCTTTGCCGGCAAATACTGTGCTTGAACCGGAATTAAAACATTATCAGCTGCCGCAAGAGCGTTGATCGTTAGCATACCTAAGCTTGGCATACAATCAAGCAATACATAGTCGTATTCTTTCTTTACTGTATCTACATACTGCTTCAATATTGTTTCTCGGCTCATGGCATTAACAAGCGATACCTCAAGACCGGATAACTCGATATTTGCCGGTATCAAGTCCACACCTTCTTTGTGATGGATAACGCCTTCTTTTGGCTTAATCGTTTCTTCCTCAATCACTTTCGTCAGTAAATCTGAAAGCGTAGGGTATAAATCATCTGGGTTAGGAAATCCCAAGCTGATCGTCAAACTCGCTTGCGGATCTGTGTCAATAAGCAGCACTTTTTTACCCTCTAAGGCAATTCCTATCCCTAAGTTCTCGCAAGTCGTCGTTTTTCCTGTTCCACCTTTTTGGTTGACTACCGCAATCACTGTCGGATTATTTTTCATTCATTCACGCTCCTTTCGTTTTAATAATCACCATACATATCGTGATTCACTAAACTCGTGTAATAGCTGTCCATAGTATGAGTTGCGTTATACAAGGTCGTCAGCAGATATTGTCTGATGTTACGCACCTTGCTTGTGTTCTCTAACATACATTCCATAACAAACTGAATATGGCTGTAATCCAGCTTCCTTAATTTACTTTTTACAAGCTCTGCCGGTTTATCATCTTTGCCGATACGGATTGTCTTGCTGTTGCTTGTAAGGGTGTCATTCAAAATCTCAAAGATTTCATCAAGCATACCGACATGGAACTTATAGCTTATTGCTAAGCTGTCATAATCCAATTTTTCTTTAAGTTCGATTAAGGATTGATTATAATAATCATTCCCTTCGTCTTTCCTTTCAGGATTTTCCGGAAAGAAAGAATGATCAGTATAACTTATATCAGTATTATTTATATCAGTATTATTACATTTTGATTTTGACCATTCTTGAATTGTGTTTTTGACATCACCAGAATTGTCGTTTTGACAATTCAAGATTTGTCTTTCAACATAGTTTTCCACATTACAAGCTAAGAAGTTCCTCACATATATAATGTTCGGTTTTCCAAGTCCTTGTCGTATTCTGTCGATTAAACCACATTTGTTTTCCAGCTCATTTAAAAGATTTACTGCTTTCTTGCTTGCACAGCCTAAGCTAGCTTTAATTTCTTCAATCGTAAAGATGATATATACTTTGCCATCTTCATCAAACCAACCGTTTGCAGAAGATAAACTCATGCGATCAAGCAATATTCCATACAGCAGCTTTGCTTCTGCTGAAACATTGTGAAATTCCTCATCTACAAACAATTGCTTCGGCACTTTATAGAATGTGAACTGCTCACTCTGATTACCATAGAAATGCTTATATTTTGTTCCACCCATTTCATTCACCTCCAGTCCTTGAGTTATATTTGGAACAAAAAAAATAGAGCGTTCACAAATCTAAAATCAGATAAGCAAACGCTCTATGTATCATCTATTCATTTGGATATAAAAATAGCTCCTCATCTTTAATTTCTAAAGTGAAGAGCCTTTATTTTACTCTGTTATTCATTTTATTTTTCTCCTCTAATGTCTAAAAAAGCCGATAAAATCAAGGCTTTAAGCACTTAGTCCTAATAATTCACGCTCATTGCCTATTGCGACATCAAAGAAAGAATCAGGGAGTTTTGTATCTTCATAACCCTCTACTGCAATACTTTCTTTTTGATAGAGCTGCTTAGCAATTCTACCAGTGATAGCATCCAGTTCAATACCATATAGCTTCGATTCCTGCATACTTTCTGGCAACATCCCTAAGAAGTTTCCAATACCACAGGACGGTTCTAAGATATTTCCTCTACGAAACCCTAAGTTGTCTAGCACCTGATAGATACTCTCGATTACAACAGGAGAAGTATAAAAGGCTGAAAGGGTAGATTCTCTGGCACTGCGATATTCATCCTCATTTAATAATGCCTTCAGTTCTACATATTCATCGGCCCAGCTGCCTTTGCTTTCATCAAAGACCTCTGACAAACCGCCCCATCCTACGTATTGAGCAAGAATTTCCTGTTCTTCAGTAGTCGCTTTACGGTTTTCCTTCTCCAAAGAAAAAAGCAGTCGAATGGCTGCTATGTTATTTCGATATCGTTCTTTGGGTGTACCGACACCTAAAGCATCCGTCATAATATGATAATTGATGAGTGGAGCATCACTGATTCCTTGGGATACTTCTACAGTTGAAACTACTTTTTTGTTATCCTTCACAACATAAGATTCCCTCAGACTTAGTAGTTCCTCATAATCTTCCATGCGTATAAGCTGAGGTTGCTGTTGTTCATCATAGACCAAAGCCTCATCTAGGATAAAATCATAGAATGCTTTTCCATACCAGACATTCTCATCATCTTTGGCAACAAGGGAATGATTCTTCCATGTCAATCGGACATCATTGATTTTCAATTTATATAGCACATTTGTGATAACCTTTTTTTCACGTTTATCACGCACATTTTCTGCAATCGTCATACCGTGCTCTTTGGCGTAATCAACCAATATTGCATATGGCATGTCCGTTATGGTTATCATCTTATCCTTGTTATAATCCAAATTGTAGATGCTACCTGTTTTTTCTGCATTCCCATAAAGCTGCTCAAAATTCATGTAGTATTTCTTATCTATGATATTATGAAACCACTTCTCTGCATAATTAAAAAGTGCCTTCTCAACATCATCATTGCTTAAGTTACTTTCATTCTCTTTTGCATTGAACGATACTCCAAGAAGCTGATTTTCATATGATAAAGGATTTAGCAGACGATGCGTTTCATTTAATTGAAACTCCATCATAGGTTCATTAACTTCTAACCCATTGACTTCATAACAGTGAAACATCGTGATAATATCATTGTTATCAACATGGGATATCATCAATGGATGATCTGATCCTCCAGTTTCCATTGTCAGAAGTACAGTCGTACCTTGCAGTATGGAATCTGCAAACAGTGAAAACTGCTCATATAATTTTCGTTTTGGATCTGTAGCATATTCATCTGTAATCGTTTCTGCTTGCTGTTTTATTTCCTGTTCAGCATTTACAGGAACGCCTACAAGTAGACTATCATTTAGTGGATTTTCCTTTAATAATTGCAGTAGTTGTTCTTTAGAAAAATTCTCAATAAATAAAGGAAATTCCTTATCTTGTAATACGATAGGATCTCCATCCTCAATGATTTCATAATCGGTTGCGCCAATATGAACAATATCGCCAGTCTGCCATTGATAAACCATAACAGTGTCCTTAGGTTCTTCAGCATCATAAGTCTTCTCAATACCTAATTCCTTTTCTTTCTGCCTACGTTCATATTCCAATTGACGCTCCATCTGCTCTTGAAGATATTTTGGGTACTGTTCTTTTTCGGCAGGGCTGAGATAGCGTCCAGCAGCTATCAATTCACTGATTCGTTTGCTAACTTGATTCCATTTCAATAGGATATCAATATCTGCATTACCAATATCTCCACGTTTTAATCTGATACCCTTACCATCATGCCAAACGTCAATCCATCCAACAGCCGGGCTACTGCCGCCAGTTCCATACTCATTTTTGAGAAATGCTACATTTTCCTTTGTACTTTCATATTTCAAAAACTGTTGATATATGCGATATTTATTACCTCTTGTTAGGATACGATCAATTTCTTCCTGTGAAAAAAAGATACCATTTTTAAAGGATTCCTCATTTTCATATAAGGCATTTAACTGTTCCTCAACAGTTGGAATTTGTATATCAGGAGCATAATATCTTGATAAAATCAATCCATCAACATTCTGCGCTACCAATTCCCACGTGTATTCATGTGAATCTACTTGGTTATCATAAGAACCCATATAGTAAAGTAACTGGTCATCCTGTTTTTCAAAACCTAGCATTATTTCATCAGCTTCAAATTCATATACACCATCAGGATAAATGGATTTTAAATATTCACCACATTCTTTTAAATCCTTCTGATTTTTAAACTCAGCTAAAATCTCAGGAGCGCTGGCAAGTAGAAAATCATGATAAGAAAAAAAGCGTCGATTAACATCAGAATTTATATGACCTCGTTCATACGCTTTTTGTAAAGATGTCATTTTATCCCAAGGAGATAAAAGATATTCCTCTGCTTTTATCAATTGAGCGATTTCTTGTTGAACCTCATGGAATGATAAAGAGGATTCTGTTATAGGTTTTTGCCAATTCCCAGACCAAACGTTCAACTTATCTCCAATTTTCTTATAACCAAGGTATGATAAATCATAATGATCTTCATCACGGTAAATCATAATCAATGTATCGTCATAAGCCTCTCTTATATAATTCGCTCTGTCAACATCATCTGTATGACTATTAAAATATTCAACAATATCTTCCTTAGAATGATTCAGTTTATGTGCGCCACGCAATAATCGCGGTAAATCATCCATATTAAAAGGCGGTGTTTCTGGCTCCTTTTTAACCTCAACATCGCCTAAATTCAAATCTAGCTGTAAACGATCTCCTGTAATATGATTTCCTCGGCGCTCGCTTTCAGGTTGTTCATGAAGCCCACCCATGCCATCATGTCCTGTTCTTTGTCCGGAGCTGGTGTTTTCTCCAACATCTGACTCATCAAGACTTCCATTCTCTGGTATGCCTGATCTGATATCTCCTTCAAATGCTGGTGTAATTCGTTGTTCGCTCTCAATGCAAACAGGTGTCCCGGCTGACTCACTTTCAGATAGTCCAGCCTCAATCTTGCGTATCGGTTGTTTAGCACTGGTTTCATCTCCTTGATATTTGGCATCTGATAATCTTCTACCTGACTGTACGTGATTTCTTGCATTTAAATCGCTCCCTTCTTTTTCTATATTCTGCTTTATATTCTTGTTTTCTTCAAGTGTACGAATCATGATTTCACGTGCTTTGCTTGATATATCTTTAAAGGCTTCACGACTCAAATCACAATTCGTGACGCCAAGCTGTCCAATCACATCCAATGTATCAAACAAGGTGATAGATGAGAAGTCATCAATGGTAAGGTATTTCATAGGATCAATACCACATCGGTTCATTAGCATATATGCCAGAGAATATTCAACCAATATTTTAAATTCATGATTGATTTCAATACCATCTAATTCTGACAGACCACTCCCTTTATGATATTTTACCAACACCGCTACATAATCCTGATAATTATCCTCAACAATCATTTCAGCAAGTGCTTTTAGTACAATCCCTAAATCATGGCTTTCGCCAGTGTCAAATTTATCATTCAGCATCTCAATGACTTCTACATGGTCTTGCTCATGGATGCTCCAAAGTTTTAAAGGACGATGCATTACGCTTCCTGTGTCCACTATATCAAAAACATACAGCAGGGAATACCCGTTGTCACCCAGCAATGCTATCCCTTTAGAACCACGCCGGATATAGCGATTCATTTTGTTATTCCAATCTTCATATCCAGCACAAGCCGTCGCATCTGGTCTTTGTGCATAAATCAGTATCTGATCCTCAAAGCTATATTTATAATGCCATGAGGCGGTACTTAAAAAGGAAATCCAATGATCTGGAGAAGAACTGATTTCAAGTGCTTGTTCTTTCCAGATTTCATGAACTTCCTTATAATTTCTTGCCATTCACTACCCTCCTAACGTTCTTTTTCTTTGTGCTTTGGCTTATATTCAATCTTATATTCTTTAATCGTCATATCGGGAGCATCCATATATATGATGTCTTTCTCTTCGTCAATATCACGATATCCATCCGCGTCAAGTTTTATTGGGCTATTTGATAAGATAGTTCCCCAATGATTGACCAAGATACCTCTTGCAAGTTGACACATAATTCCTTGGCACTCATCATCATGCCTGATTTCGTAACGATGCAGTCCTCTAGGTACATTCTTCAAGCTTATCCTTGATGGAGTAAATAAGACAGGAATATCATATATCTTCATTAACTCATAATAGCTGTTATTGGGATCAGAACGATACACCTGATATTCATCTGGTGTCATTTCATGAATCTGATTTTGACGAAATTTTGTATATGCATCGTCAATTTCATAAGCACTATGATATTCATGATAACTCCTTATGAATTGTTGAGAAAATTCCTTGCTGCCATATTGCAATTTTTTATAAGCGAGGAAAATATCTCTAAGCGTATCCTCTTCATTTACAACTTTCTGCAATTTTGTATAGAGTCTCCCAGAAGAAACAAGAAATTCCACATTCTTTGCTGTCAATCTGTCAAATGGGGCATCGACCAGTTTGATACATGCCTTTCCGATTTCTTCCCATGAATCATGAAAATCTATCTGGACATGTTCACCCTGATAATGTACATCTGCTTTTAACATTATCGTTCTTCTCCTTTCGGTTTTTCTTTCTGAGATTCCTTTTCCTCCAGTTTATCCTTCGCCCACTGAGGGAGCTTATCCTGTTTTATGACACCAATGACTTCATAGCGTTCAATACGGCATGACTCACCCGTATAAAGATTTTCTGCAAAGATTGCGTTTCCAGTACCTTCCGGATTACAGCCAAAACCTCCCTTTGCAAAATAAAGCTGGTGCGTTGAATTTTGAAATTCAGGATAGAGGACATCTGCATTCAATACCACTAATTTTCCAATAAGTGTTGTATAATCGTGAATCGAATTGCAGTCTGAAGATGATAATACCATAATAGGTATATCCCTTGGTTCACTTTCTCGTACCTGCTGTAATTCTCTCATTAACGTTCCATAATAATACTCTGCAACTTCCATATAATCATCACTTTTACCATCAATTGAATAATATTCTCTACCTGCTGCAGCTAACGTTTTGTCAATAGTACCAGTTATATATGAAAGTCTATTATCTCCTACCATAGCTGCCATATAGAAATTATTTCCACCAACTATATCTTCTTTTAATAACTCATATTCAGTATCGTCAAGGCTGATGATTTTTTTATCGTTCTCCATGTTGTTTCTCCTTCGGCTTGCTTCGTTCTTTCTGCAGATGGATATGTTTCTCCAGCATTTCATGACTTCTTATTTTGAAATCTTTAAATGCTCTGCCATAATCGTTGTAATAATGCCCTTGGTCATACCCTCGTTCACGATTACGTGTCGTATTCCATGTGACATAACGCTGAGGAGCACGTTTGTTATATGCCAGAACTACTGCTTTGTGTCCACAGCTTTCCTCTGCAATGATTTTATAGTTTTGATTGACTTCTTGATACAGGTCATGAATATCCGGAGCATCTTTCCTGACAGTCAAAAGTGATTCATGAGTAATGTCATGTGCTTGACAATAAGCAAGATATAGCTGTAGACCTTTTTCAGCACCTATTTCTCCTCGTAAATCATTTATGCAGTACCAATGTACTGCATGATCCTCTAACGGCATATATTTGATTTCAAAACCATTCTCCAAATCATCCAACAAATAAGAATCCACATTATAGTCCCAATCTGGTACGATACCGTATTCAATATGACCTTGATTATCTAAATGTATCTCACAGATATGAGATGAATCCACCTCATTATGTGCCAATGCCTTAACTTGAATCGTTCCATCTTCTTGTTGTTTATCAAGAATATAATCAACATACATACGCTCTTCATCATTCGCCATCAAGCATTCATATATATCACTGAGATGATTGCCATTCTTAAATCGTATATCATTTGTAAGTTTTTCTAATCTGTCCAAAATAACTTCATATTTAACCATGTTCATCATGCCATCCTATCGCGATTCTTTCCGCTCACTTCGATGCTTTGCCCATTGGTCCAATAAACGCAATATCGTTTCTTGTTTTTGCCGTGGCGTATAAGATTTCGGAAAATATTTATCTACTTGATCCATTTTGAAAGATAACTTATCTTTTTGATTTGCTTTTTCCTCTGTCATGATGGTATAGATTACGTTTTCGTCAAGTCGATTGCTTTTAGCAAGTTCTTTCATTCTCATTGTTTGAGCATAAGAGGGAGTTGCATCTAATTCTTGTATAAATTTATAAACATCCTGCTGCTGTTCTTTGTTTAAAAAAGAGAGTTCCACAGCTGGATTAAGTGCGATTTTTTTACCATCTTCACTTAAACCATCCACTAAAACTCTCAATGGTTCAATCAATTCGGTTAGGCGAATATAGCGTTGAATCTGTTTGAAACTATCTCCAACATCTTCAGCAAGAATTTGGATGGATTTTTTACCATTCAACTTGTGGCCAAGTTGTCCACAAGTTAAATCCGTCCTTTTTCCTTGATGTTTCATTGCCTCTAATTTCATTTTATAAGCAAACCCTCGCTCACTTGGCAGTATATGTTCTCTTTGAATGTTGCTATCGACCATGAGGATTGTTGCCTGTTCATCTGTTAGATTACGAACAATCGCATGTACTTCATTTTGCCCAATAAGTTCTAATGCGTATTTTCTGCGATGTCCTGATATCATTTCAAATCCATCAGTGGTTGGGCGCACAAGAACAGGAACAAGTTGTCCGTTTTCTTTTATACTTTCCACTAGATGTATCATATCCTCATCAGTTCTAACATGATAAGGATGGTTGTTAAAGTCTTTGATTTTTGTAATGGGAATACTCTCAACACGCTCCTTGTTTTCTTCCTGACGTTCATCCTCCGTCGAAAATAGCTCATCGAGTGAACTTGTGTTGATTTTTGGTAGTGGTTTTGACATGACCTTTTAATACCTCCTTAGCAAATTGTCTATATGCTTGTGTTGTGTCAGTATTTGGTGAATATAGTATTGGACTTTGACCTGATAGAGAAGCCTCTGCTGTTTTAACGCTCCTAGGTATTTCTTCCTTAAATACCTTGATATGGTTACCAAAATTCAAACGTACTTCGCTTGAAATATGTTTTGATAAATTAGTTCTAGCATCTGTCATCGTTATCAAAATTCCATCTATACTAAGTTTTGGATTTAACTGCTTTTTTGCATTCAAAATAGTACGAACTAGATCATTCAACCCATCTGTTGCATAAGGTTCCGCTTGTACTGGAATGATTACACTATCGGCAGCTGTTAATGCATTAATCATAAATAGATTAAGAGCTGGGTTGCTATCAATCAAGATATAGTCATATTTACTTCTGAATTTGTTTATGAAACGCTTAAAAACTGTTTCACGGCTCATAACACTTGCTAATTGTATGTCAACACCTGATAGACTCGTATTCGCAGGGATTAGATCAACATTTTCCTTAGTATGAATAACATAATCGTCGTGACTTATGTTTTCTTCTTGTATCTCATTAAATAATGCTTCCTTCAATGAATACATATATGAATCATCATCACGAAAGCCTAGTCCCTTAGTTAAATCACCTTGTGGGTCAAAATCTACTAATAATACTTTCTTTCCATTTTCTGCTAACACAACTCCTAAGCACAGAGTTGTTACTGTTTTTCCTACACCTCCTTTTTGATTAGCTATTGTAATAATTCTACTCATAACCCTTGATACCTCCTTTCTTCATGCCACATATTCGTGGCTATGTATATGATTCAAAATAAGAAGGGTTGCTAATCGCTTGCTAATCAGAAAATGGAAACAAGACGATATCGAATGGTACCAAAAATCAAATAGAATGCAAAAAAGCCCTTTATTTAAAGGACTTACTAACACTATATCAGTTTTGATGAATCTATAAGAATGCTGTGATTTTGTACTCCTAAGCGGAACGTAGTTGGTTCGAGTCCAATCAGGGACGCCATTTTAAAGGGTTTTAAGCACATTGACACCAAGCTGTCGATGTGTTTTTTTACTTTCAAGAAGATTTATTCTTGTGGATATTTCACAAATATTTCTGGATGGAGTCAAACGCTTTTCGGTTGAATTGCTAAGAAAAATCGTATTTTGCTAACATGACTAGATAAGACAATCAGAGATTGTAGTGATAGACCAGGATAAGTAGGTTTATCATGAAAAGGGCTGTAACGTATAGTGCAAAATCTCTCTTATAACGAACGATATCTATACTGCCTGTTTTATGAGCAATCATCACTAAATGATTGAAATTATTTCGTTTAATGATTTCGAGAGAAATTTTATATAAGATTTTGAATTATTCCCATAAACACTACATTTATAAGCAAT
>ERZ1036412.91-NODE-91-length-97159-cov-66.857627_pt1 | contig 97159 bp, 97 predicted proteins | sample MGYA00514218_ERZ1036412 | MGnify/ENA primary metagenome ERZ1036412 (study PRJEB33795, sample SAMN09464944) | human gut metagenome | host: Homo sapiens | place: USA: Stanford, California | collected 2016-11 | study: EMG produced TPA metagenomics assembly of the...
CTAATGTTGCCAGTTCACCCGGCTTCGGGTTTTCATAATTCACTTGACACTACCGCCTGAATTATACCATGACAAACTAGTTTTGTCAGTATCAAAATATATCAACCTATTTGCATACCTTACCAATACGCCTATTGTCAATATGTCTGGTAAATAGTTATAATAAAACCGTAAAATTATAATGAAAGAGATTAAGAGTCATGGAAAAACAAAAAATCTTAATTGTAGATGATTCAGAAATGAATCGCGCGCTTTTGGGAGATATTCTGGAAGAACAATATGATGTGGCAGAGGCTGAAAATGGTGCAGAAGCAATTTCTCTCCTTTCTAGGCATAGAACAGATTATTCCCTTCTGCTTCTTGACATTATGATGCCTGAAATGGACGGATTTGAAGTATTGGCCTACATAAATAAATACCACTGGAATGATACCTTCGCTGTTATTATGATTTCGGCTGATGATTCCCCGGCGAATATAAAGCGAGCCTATGACTTGGGGGCTTTTGACTATATCAGCCGTCCTTTTGATTCGACCATTGTCCAGCGCCGAATTTCTAATACGATGTTTTTATATGCAAGACAGCAGCGTCTTGAGAAAATTATTGCTGAACAATTTCATGAGCAGGAAAAAAACAATAAGCTGATGATTTCAATTCTGTCACATATTGTGGAATTCCGTAATGGAGAGAGCGGCTTACATATATTGCATGTGAATACCATTACAAAATATTTGTTAAAGCAGTTGGTCAGGTGTACTGATCAATATCCTTTGTCCAAAGCAGATATTTCTTTAATCAGTACTGCTTCTGCGCTACATGATATTGGAAAAATCTCAATTTCAGATGAAATATTAAATAAACCAGGACGTCTTACGGCAGAGGAGTTTGAAGTGATGAAAACTCACTCGATGGTCGGCGCCAATATGCTGTTAGACCTGCCCATTGAACAGCAGGAAGCTCCGCTTGTCAAAGTGGCTTCTGAGATTTGCCGATGGCACCACGAAAGGTATGATGGCAGTGGTTATCCGGATGGATTAAAGGGAGATGAAATCCCCATAGCCGCCCAGGTGGTTGCGCTGGCCGATGTATACGATGCCTTGACCAGTGAGCGGTGCTATAAGAAAGCCTATTCACATAAAGAAGCTTTGAAAATGATTTTAGAAGGACAATGTGGTGCATTTAATCCTACTCTTTTACTGTGTCTGCAGAAAATTGCTGATACACTTGAAAGTGAGCTTATGGATACTTCTCCTGAACGGGAGTCAAAAAATATTCAGGATATAAGAAATAAAATAGACTACGACAGATTGTTTTCCTATGAAAAATACGCCTTCCTGTCCTGCAAACAGCGGCACCTGCAATTATTATATATTGATTCCTTAACTAGTGTCTACAATCGCCGTTATTATGACGAGCATTTTCAAGGTTCAGATGATATTCAAGCGATGGCCGTAATAGATGTAGATAATTTTAAGAATATCAATGATAATTATGGCCACGATGTAGGGGATATCGTGTTGCAAAGCATTGCACAAACTGTTTTATCCTGTGTACGAAAAACAGATGCCGTAATCCGTTATGGCGGCGATGAATTTGTAATTATCTTTTTTAATATACCTCAGGATATATTCGAGAAAAAACTGGAGAGGATTAGACATTCCGTTGATAGTCTGATAATTGATGACCGTCCTGTATTACATATGTCTATAAGCATAGGCGGAGCTTATGGTATTGGAACTATAAAGAAACTCTTCAAAGCTGCAGACAATATGATGTATCAATCAAAAAAGGCGAAAAACCAAGTGACCATATGTTATTTTGACAGGAATGAGGACAACACAGACAACATTTAAAAAGACCAGGAGGAAATGTGATTGTGAATCTAAAAGATTGTTATATAAAATTTGGCGGCGATTTTGATGAGGTACTGGGCAGACTGCGGCGTGAACAGACCGTTCAGAAATTTGTATATAAATTCCTGGACGATAAAAGCTTTAGCTTGTTTGAAGCATCTATGGGTAATAAAGACTATGCCGAGGCTCTTAGAGCCGTTCATACGCTAAAAGGAATTTGTCAGAATCTTTCTTTTACCAGATTGTTTGAAAGCAGCAGTCTGGCAACAATAGCGTTAAAAGAAGATGATTGGAATAAGGCTCTCGATATGATGCCGCAATTATCAAAGGACTACCATGAAATTATTAATGCTATTGAAGAACTTAAGATTTCCAAGGAGGAATAGCGTCAATGGGAAACAGTAAAAAGAAGAATTCTACAACGCGTTTTCTAATATGCAGTTTCATTGGACTTTTGCTCTTCAGTATTATTATGTTCAGTCTGCTGGGGATATACATGAGTCGAAAGAGTAAAAAGGCCGTTTACGAAATTGGAGAAATTTATATGTCCGGAATGAATGAGCAGATGTCCAGACACTTTGAATCTGTCATTAAATTACGTTTTAATCAGGCCAGTGGCATTGTTTCTGTTGTCCCGACAGATACGAACGATAAAGACAGGCTGTATGAGGAACTGACTTACAGGGCACAGGTCAGGGAATTTGACTATTTAGCATTGTGTTCTGCCGATGGGGATTTTCAAACTCTTTATGGACAGCCCATACAGCCCATTAACCCCAAACCTTTTGTAGAAGCATTATTACAAGGGGAGCAAAGAGTCGCTGTAGGTATTGATATGGCTGGAAATGAAGTCGTATTGTTTGGCGTTGATGCTGCTTATCCTATGCACAATGGCGATCGGAGTACCGGTCTGATAGCAGCCGTTCCTCTGGAATATATCACTGATTTCCTTTTCTTAAAGGAGGAAGGGCAGCTGATGTATTATCATATTATCCGGCCGGACGGTAGTTTTGTAATACAAAATCCCAACACGGAGTTGCGGTATTTCTTTGAACAGCTGCAAAAGCAGTCTGATTCTGCAGTAAATGATTCATCAGCTGAAAATCCGGTTGAAAAATTTAGTAATGCTCTGAAAAAACATGAAGAATATACGGCAATATTGGAAGTAAATGGTGAAGAACGGCAAATATATGGTATTTCATTACCTTATTCTGAGTGGTACTTAGTATCGGTGATGCCGTATACTATATTGGACGATGCCATAAATAATCTGGGCAGCCAGCGTATATTCATGACATTGTTGTCTTGTGCTTCTGTTTTAATCATTCTAACAGTGATTTTCCTCCGGTATTTCTCCATAACCCGGTCACAGATGAATGAATTGGAGAAGGCCCGGCAGGTAGCTCTTGAAGCGAACAAAGCCAAAAGTGAATTTTTAGCAAATATGAGCCATGATATCCGTACCCCTATGAACGCGATTGTAGGCATGACTGCGATTGCCGCAGCCCACATAGATGACCGGAAACAAGTTGAGAACTGTCTTAGAAAGATTACATTATCGAGCAAACATCTATTAGGGCTGATTAATGATGTTTTGGATATGTCTAAAATTGAAAGTGGTAAATTAACTTTGACAACAGAGCAAATTTCATTAAAAGAAGTTGTTGAAGGAATTGTTAACATTATGCAGCCACAGGTAAAGACAAAAAAGCAGATTTTTGACATACATGTGGAAAATATCTTGACAGAAAATGTGTGGTGTGATGGCGTACGCTTAAATCAGGTTTTGTTGAATCTCTTATCAAATGCAACAAAGTATACACCGGAGGGAGGCTCGATACAATTATCCCTCTCCGAAGAAAAATCTCCGAAAGGAGAAAACTATGTCCGAATTCATATCAAGGTCAAGGATAATGGAATTGGCATGTCGCCGGAATTTCTGAAAAGAATATATGAATCCTATAGCCGTGCGGACGGAGCCCGGATACATAAAACGGAGGGGGCCGGTTTGGGCATGGCGATTACAAAGTACATTGTGGACGCAATGGAAGGAACCATTGAGATACAAAGTGAACCTGATAAGGGTACCGAAGTTCTTCTTACGTTTGATTTTGAAAAAGCGGTTGCAATGGATATGGATATGGTTCTCCCCTCTTGGAATATGCTGGTGGTTGATGATGACGAATTATTATGTAAGATAACAATGGAGACACTAAAATCCATCGGAATAAAGGCTGAATGGACATTAAGCGGAGAAAAGGCGATAGAATTGGCAATTCAACATCATAAAAAGAGAGATGATTATCAAATCATTCTATTAGATTGGAAACTGCCAGGCATGAATGGGATCCAGGTTGCAAAAGAAATCCGATGTAATTTGGGCGACGAAATACCGATTCTGCTGATTTCTGCATACGACTGGAGTGAATTTGAAGCGGAGGCACGTGAAGCGGGTATAAATGGTTTTATCTCCAAGCCGCTTTTTAAATCCACGTTGTATCATGCTTTGCATCAGTATATGGACAATGAAATAGAAGATGACCAGACATTGAATCCTCCAATTGATCTATTTGGACATCGTATCCTGCTTGCCGAGGATAATGAACTAAACTGGGAGGTTGCTAAAGAATTGCTGTCCGATTTAGGCGTGGAACTGGATTGGGCAGAAGATGGACAGATATGTCTGGACAAATTCAAAAAATCACCAGAGGGTTATTACGATGCTGTTCTTATGGATATACGAATGCCGCATATGACAGGTTATGAAGCCACAAAAATGATTCGGGGATTAAATCATCCGGATGCGCTATCTATTCCAATTATAGCTATGAGTGCAGATGCTTTTTCTGATGACATACAGCATTGCCTGGAGTGCGGTATGAACGCTCATATAGCAAAGCCTATCGACATCATGGAAGTATCTCGGTTGCTGAAAAGGTTTCTGATTTAAGGTGCTTTAGAGGATTTTTAGAGAATAATTTGGTAAAATTTGACTATAATCAGCAGAAATATTTATAAACTGCTGATTATATCTTTTATAGAAGAAGGAGAACTAAATGAAAGAGAGAGTAAGAAGGCTGGTTTTTATGGCAGGCATTCTATGTACCATGAGTCTGGCAGTGTGTGCATGTGGAAGTGCAAAACATGAACCGATAGACGCAAATGTAACTGCCTCAACAGAGCAGCAAGAGGATGCAAGAGAAACACCTATGGAAGAAACGGTTTCCACTCAGGAATCATTTGTAGGAAACACCTTTGAGAAATGGGAAGAGAATAATTCAAATCTGGAAGGAAGCATTAAGGAACTTCAGGAAGGACAGTTCACGGTTGTAGAAACTATTACAGAAAAGTCAAACAATGGTGGAGATATCATGGTATCCCCAGGCATTGGCGATGATTCCGACTTTAACAAAGTCATGGTTACATATGATGAGAATACTATAGTTGTAATACAGACTATCAAAAATGGTGGGGCCAGCTATGAAATGTCAGAAGCAACTATCGATTTTCTAGCAGAAGGTCAAATGGTGAAAGTATGGGGAACCCTGTCTGACAATAGGCTGGAGGCAACCCGGATTTGTATTGTGAAGGTTGTATAAATATCTTAAAAAATTCTGACTAGTTGGAAGATAACGAGAATAGAAAAGGAAATATATTTGCAAGAAAAACAGGAGAGCAATAGTGAAGTTATTTCAGAAGATGAAAGTAAAAAATGTGTCCCCGTGTTATTTCTTAATATTGCTTGTTACAGTTGGCGTTCTTTTGATAGTAGTTCTGCATGGGAAACAGAATAGCAGCAAAGGCGGAAATATCCTTGCCGGCGCAAGTCCGGATACAAGTGCTTTCCAGCTGTATTATTTTGATGGGAGAGCCGTTACAGTGAGAACCCTGTATGACCCCGGCATGGAAAAAGAACTGATTAAAAAGATTAATGCACTACCTATGGAGATTGCAGACGAAGGTGCACTTGCAGGTATGGAGGTACCATTTTACGGAATCTGGATTAGTGGTGAGGACGGATATGATATTACCGTGGCACTATCCAAAGGTGTTTGGCTTAAAAATGATGGTACGATTTATTATGGGGACACAGACCTTTCACTTTTATGGGAACAAATGGAGGGGGAGGATGAGGATAATTCCCTAACGGTGCTGAATTTTCCCAATGCAGGGCTTTTGGCTGCATATCATCCGTTCTTTATGCTGAAAGCAGAGGATCCTGACGGGGAAGCTGCGGAGGGGGTGGTTATATCTGTGGAGGATATTCAGCCAAGTAGGATTACCGTATCCATTGCAAATAATAGTGGAGAAGAATTTTCTTACGGCAAGTATTTCACCCTCCAGAAGCAGATAGACGGCCAATGGTATACAATGCCGACTCAGGCAGATAATATCGGTTTTGAGGATATCGCCTGCGTCTTGCCAGATGGGAAAACTGCGAGTGAAACCTATGACCTTAATATTTATGGAACGCTGGAGCCGGGGATATACAGGCTGGTGGTAGAAAATTATAGTGTTGAATTTTTAGTTGGAAACGGAAATCTGTTCGCAAAAGCTCATGCATTTTTAAGATATATTACATTGTATGTTAGGGAACGAAGTGAAATTGACAGAACTGTATGAAAGTGGGGACAAAAAAATACCAATTTTATCGAACACTTCATCTGACAGACGTAATGTAAAAACACGTTTGTTAGTGGCCATAGTTTTATCCTCCATATCGAGTACAAACATATGGTAAACCAAATTCCCCACTTTTAATACATTCACTAGACAGGCAAGTGATAGCATTCTGCCTGTAAAATAAAAAAATAGTACTTCTTTAAATATCTTTATCTATCTGTTTGACATCAATTACGCCATGTTCTTGCTCGACTTCCTTTAAATGCTTGATTAAAACATATTCGATGTAATTAGTCATGGAACGCCGTTCAGCAGTGGCCAAAGTCCCAATATGCATGGTTGCTGAATAGACTTATAGATGATTATTTCAGAAGTAATGGAGGATAAAAGATGAAATTTGAGAGATGCGAGAAAGAATCCTTTTCGGTAATAGGGAAGGAAGGTTCATCATTAGATGGAGCAGGGTTTATCCAGAAGTTATGGAACGATGCAAATTCTCATTTTGCGGAAATTCAGCCTTTTGCAAAAAAAGATACTAACGGAAATATCAGTGGAATATGGGGAGCAATGACTGATTTCTCCCGTTCTTTTAATCCTTGGGAAGACTTTGATAAAGGACTCTATCTTGCGGGGGTTGAATGTAATGATGAGGCAGAAGCTCCCGATGGCTGGACAAAGTGGATTATTCCCGGTTATGAGTACATTTATGTGGAATGTGAAAGTGAGGATACTTGTTCAAAGACAATAAAATATTTGGAAGATAATGGTATCTCGTTGGTGGGAGCGGTTCACGATTTTATTAGTCCGCTGACTGGGAAAAATTATATGTTTTTTCCAATTAGGAAGTTATAAACAGGTCAGAAGATTGCTTTTTTAGTATGGGGATGAATAGTTTACAGTAGAATAATTGTGCTAACAAAGTGTCATAATATTAAAGAACTAAAATAGGAAATCGAGGAGGTATTATCATGAAAGAGGTCTGGGATCTATATGATTCCAAAAGAAATAAGACAGGGTGTACAGTGGAACGGGGAAAAACTATTCCGGAAGGATTTTATCATCTGGTTGTGAGTGTATGGATTATAAACAACAGGGGAGAATATCTCCTTTCCCAGAGACATCCGGACAAATCATACCCACTCCGCTGGGAGTGTACAGGAGGTGCGGTACTTTCTGGGGAAGACAGTTTTGATGGAGCTCTCCGAGAAGTAAATGAAGAATTAGGGATTATTCTTAATCCGAAAGATGGGCGGAGAATTTCTCGGATTTGCCGGGAACAAACACAGGATTTGTATGATGTGTGGGTATTTTATATAGATGCTGATATTTCAGATATCACACTTCAGGAAACAGAGGTTGTAGATGTAAAATGGGTGACATGTGAAGAGCTAATCAATATGGAACGAAAAGGGGAACTGCATCCATTACTTGACGTTAGCAGTGTGACAAAGAAGATTATTTTATGGAGGAATTCTATGAGAACTTCAATATGTGGAATTGATTGTATGAAATGTGAATTAAAAGAAACATGCTTTGGTTGTGCCGTGACAGATGGGCATCCTTTTCATGGCGGCTGTGTGCTGGCGGCATGCTGCCTTAGTAATGGATATGAGCATTGTGGGAAATGCCACAATGAAAAATGCAGGCTTAAAGAACAGGTGATTGCAGAATTTTGTAAGCTTGGTATTGAAGATATGGAAGAAATTACCGGGCTTAATGCGTGCAAAGGATCATATATCAATCTTACATATACATTTTCGAGCGGTCAGGCAGTTAAACTGTTAGATGATGACAAGATATATCTAGGTAACCAGCTTAGCAAAAAAGACAGCAGTAGATACTACGGGATAGCAGCGGATGAGAGAACTCTGATAGTTAGCGAATATGATGCGGATGGATCCAATGCGGAAATCATTGTATACAAAAAAAGAAATGTTTAAAGGGCGAACAGAAGAAAATTTATATCTGCAATAGGAAGAAAAGAAATCCCAGGATATTTTTCAGCTTTGATAAGCGGCATAGTCCTTAGTGTGCTGATTGGGCTTTACCCACCTTGAATAAAAAAACTGCAGCCGATTATTTTGGCGTTGAACTCTATTCCTCCATTAATACCTAACCTTATCGTGTTACTTCCTACATTTCATCTGTCATCCAAGGCAGTAATAGTTAACGGTAGCATTTGGTCAGTTTTGACGGAACAATTAATGGGATAGTATTAGTTGAACAGGGGGGCTTGTTAATGCCAGGGTAATGGGGAGGCTGGGCATAAAAAATGTTTAATTCCTCCTGCCGCATCACTGCATATTATAATCCGAGCAGTTATCACATTAAACTTTTTTAATTCTGTTGGTGATTGCAGAAATTTACGGAATTTTTAGTGGTAGTCATATAATATATGTTTAAATTGTGGAAGAACTTATGGAAATCAAACAGTTGATACAGCGTCAAAAAATAGAACGCATGATGAAAGTACATAAGGAAATGCGTGGCTTAGACCGATACAGAGAACAGCCTAGCGATTATAAATATCACAATCCTTATGATGATAGGATATTCCGTCAGCTTGTGGACATAGACAACAGAAAAAACATTCCCGACACTTCGCCGGAATTAGATTTTGATGAAATGGACTTTGAAGAATATATGAAAGACAAGTGAACAGAGGACTTTGGTTTTTCCTCTTGCATGGAAGATACAGCAAACAAAAAGCCCAGTAAAGAGTGCAAAGCACCACCAATGGTGGCAAGGCTCTTGACAGGGCTTTTTCTTGACTGTGGTGGGTAGCCAAGAGGAAGAAAGGGATAAAAGCTAATTTATGATAAATCAGACAAAGGCGACGCAGGTATCGCAGTATGAACTTGTATTACATAAGGATAGTAACTGGAAGATTGTCGGATAATTGGCAAAGTAAGGCGTGTATCTCTTTTATAGGTACACGCTTCTTTAAACTTGACAGGTCTTATTATTTTTGTTATATTTTTATTACAAGTATGAAAAGTATAACAAAACAGAAATGTTAGATTGGAGATGTGAAAATGTCAATGAAAAAAGGACAACATATATTTGGAACAGTTAAAGTAGGGGAAAAAGGACAAATTGTTATTCCAAAAGAAGCAAGACAGATTTTTGATATTAAATCAGGGGATACCTTATTAGTGTTGGGCGATGAAGAACAAGGGATAGCGATTGTAAAAGCGGACGTTATGAAAGAATTAGCTGTGAAAATATTAAAAGGGCTTGGTAAATTAAGTAACGGTATAGAAGATGAAAAATAGCATTATGACTATATTGCCAATAGTTTTCATCTTAGATTTACTTATTCCTTTTATCTTAGCTCCAGCATATAAAGGATATAATCATTTAATACAAGTTATGAGCGTTCTCGGGAATAGTAAGGCTCCGCTACATATTATATACAATGCGTGGCTGGTAGTCTTTGGAATTACCTTAATAGTGATTGATTTCAACGTATATGCGATTATTTCAGAGAGTTCCAAACTGATTGCAGTAACACTTTTTGTAATATTGTTGATTTATGCAATCGGAGGGTGTATTCTTTCTGGTTTATTCCCTGTTAGGGAAGTAAAAAGTCTTGCTACTCTTTCAGAAAAAATACATGGGTATGGTTCTGTTATTGGTTTTATGTGCTTAGCATTTGCACCACTTTTTCTAGGAATTTATGCGTATAAAATAAATAACATTAAATTCTTTTATTTCAACATAGGGTGTTTCATATTAGCAATATTGTGTTTTTCATGTTTTGTTATGGGAGATAAGCCTAATTACAAAAATACAGTTTTAGCCTTTGAAGGCTTATGGCAACGGTTATCATTACTGTTTATGTATTTACCTTTGGGATGTTTAATATTACTGGAAAAATAAATTGTTAGGAGTGAAATCTATGATAGGACTTAAAAACGAGATATAAAAAAGCGTTAAAGTTTGAAATCAAATGAAGTAATCAACGGAATAAACAAAGAAAATATAGGGAGGTGCACAGTTATTTGTGCTATCTCCCTTAGTCGTTTTATCATCATATCAAGGCTCATTCAATCGTGGTAAATTTGTGGTAAAATGAGTATTTCCTATACCTCAAAATGTTTAAAAGTGTAGTGTTTATGCGGATAATCTAAAATTAAATATAAAATTTACTATACAAATGATTCCGAAAATCACCGAAAAGAAAATAATATCAAACAAAATAATATATCCAAAAAACAAGCCAACTACGGTAAACATCAAACCCAAAGATAAACCTATTACCAGAACCAAACCGTAAGTAAAAATTCCTGCCATCAGCCCTCACCTTTCATAATATAACTGCAATAAACTTGTTTTATCATACTATATAGAGTAAACTCTATGTCAAGTAATTTTACCACAATTACTCCTGAACTATTACGCTCACGCAACATTCGATTCCGCAAAGTCAGAAATGGAACGGCTGGCAGCTTAGTAGTACGAGGCGGTTTTACTACAACTTATACTACTTTTGAAAGCGAAAACATGAGAGGATATAAAAGTATTTGTGAGTTCCTTCCTCATAGAAAATGCCGAGAAAGCCTGAAAATACAGACTATACCGGCATATAAGAACTTATAAAAGGATAATCAAAATTTATATATAATTTTATAGTAATATTAGGCGTTCACACGGCGCTGTGTCTGCTTATCGGTCTTACGTTGTTTGGCCTGTTGTTCAAGCTCCAAACTACCAGTGTTGGGTTCTGGATCATCGGTGTTCTGCTTTCGGTATTTTGGGCCGGGGTGTTTTGCCTGCTGGCCTTTATACTGATAGAGCATGATGTGATCTGGACATATGTAGTGCTGGGGCTTGGTTTCGTGATAATGATGGGCCTGCACCTGCGTGCAAGAGACTATTGATAAAGATGTGGAGGGTATTAAGATGATAGAGGAGATTCTATTGTTAGTCGTGGGGGTTATTCTTTCTATTTATGGAATATTTCATTTGATAAGGGGCAACAGGAAAAAGTACGATTATAAAAAGTATGGTACATGTGTATATGTTGGACTGGCCTTTCTAACCTTTTCTTTGATTTTGATATTCCAGCTACATAAACGGTTCAATTTACTTTTACTAATGGTGATAGTGGCTCTCGTTTTTGCAATATTAAGAAAACTATTAATAATGAACATAAAATAAAGGAGTGAAAAAATATGACTAAGCACATCAGAGTTTTAATACTATCAACAGTTTTTGTTTGCATTGTAGTAATATTAATCGGGTGTTTCATTGTTATTAGGAGTAACCATACTCGTAATGGAAATACACTCCCTGGCGCGTTAGAAATTTATCCGGCAGTAATGGTTGAGGATAAAGTATATGAATGGCACAGAGGTAAAGCTATACTTGAAAAACTTCCTGATAATAGTGCATATTATGGGGAAATTAATCATATAAAAAATGACTATCCAAACCAGAATTGTGAATTCGTTTCTAACTTTTCGGTTTCAGGTCAAATTTATACAGTACCCAATGATACAAATAAGATCTATTTATGTATAACTACTGATTGGTTATCGAATAGCGTTGTTATATTTGACATACAGCAATAGCAGTTTTGGGTAATTCATAGTCTACTCAATGTCGGATAAATTCCAGTTTGTCGATCTGATTTAGCTTCGCCTTAATGATATATTAGGATATAAAATATTGTTCTGATGTCGTATTTTGGTCCGAATATGAGCTTTGCGCTGTAAATATTATGAATATAATGTTCGTAAAGGGTAAAATATGAGTATATTGCATATGCTATCAATCAAGGATCTCTGAAACGAATAAAACTTAAATAAGATTTTAGAATCAGTGGGATAGCTATATAAATAAGGTAATATTTTCGTATAAGCAACAGGAGGATATTCAAATGTATGACATAATTATTATTGGAGCTGGACCAGCCGGTATCAGTGCAGCTATTTATGGAAAAAGCAGAGGAAAAAGGATTCTGATGTTGGAAAAGAATCAGGTTGGCGGTTTGATTGGAACTGTCTCAACAGTTACGCATTATACTGCAATCATGAAAGAAGAATCTGGTAAGACATTTGCTGAACGTATGAAAGAGCAAGTACTTAGTGCCGGTGTAGAGATTCGCTATGAGAACGTGACAGAAACAAAGTTAATAGGTAAAATTAAGAAAGTCGTTACGGATCAAGAAAGTTACGAATGTAAAACCGTGGTTCTCGCTAATGGTGGTTCTGGCCGTATGTTAGGAATTCCAGGTGAAAGTCTGAAAGGTGTCCGATTAAACGCACCAAAAGATGGTCCTGATTATAAGGGTAAAAATATCTACATCATTGGTGGAGCAGATGGCGCAGTAAAGGAAGCCATTTACCTGGCTGGAATTGCAGGAAAGGTAACAATTGTATGTGTGGAAGATGAACTGATATGCATACAGGAATTCAAAGATAAAGTTACTGCACACCATAATATTGAAATCATGCCGCATTCAAGTCTTACAGCAGTATATGGTATCGAAAGAGCTGAGAAACTTGAATTTACGGATAACAAAACAGGAAAAAAACTGATTGTACAAGATGCGGAGTGTGGAGTGTTTGTTTATGCTGGAATTGTACCGAACACTCAGATATATACGGAATTGAAGTTAGTTAACGGATATATTCCAGTGGATGAATTGATGCAGAAAGAAATTCCCGGAGTTTTTGCTGCGGGAGATATCTGTGTAAAAAAGGTAAGACAGGTAGCTACAGCAGTCGCTGATGGAGCAATCGCAGGAATACAGGCTGCAGTAGTGTGTTAATAAAAACAGCTGGTAATGGGTTGATATAAATTTCCAAATATATCCTTAGATGTTTTTTAGAGAAGTATTTGCTATAATCGTATTTGTAAAACATAATATAACCTCATTTAAGAAAGGAGTTATGAGTCGTGAAAAGAAAGATTGCAATATTATTAATGACAGGAATTTGTCTGATGCATACAGTACCCTGTTTTGCATCCCAGTCGTCGATGGTCAGTGTTTCCAATTCCGAAGAAACTCAATATACCACGCTCCCGGACGCAGATACTCTGCAAAAAGATGTGGGATTCAAGCCTAAGGTCCCTGAAACCCTTGCAGGTGGTTATCAGTTTAATAGTGGATATATTACAGAATTATTTGATTTGGATACAAATGGCACTCAAATCAACAAACATAAAGGTATAGACTTCCAATATATAAAAAAGGACAATAATACCACCAAATCGGTTTCCTTGTCTGCCGAACCGGCATCAGGGCAGCCCCTTACAAAAGATGCAACTATTATAAAATATGGGGAAATAGATTTGTATTATGGTACGGCTCAGGCTAATTCTCTGTCTTGGATTAATGGGGATGTTTGCTACAGCCTTATGGACATCAATAAGAATGTATCAAAAGATGAAATGGTGGCTATGGCTAAAGATATGATTGATTAGCTATATCCATTATAACTAGTACAATTAAGAGTAAAAATAAGAATAGGGAATGTGAATTCCCTACTCTTATTTTTTGCAGGGCAGCAGATGATGCTCCGTTATTTTAACATAAATAGATGCCTCCTTCTCTGAAAATTGGCGGCTTCCTCGGTGCGGGCTTCCGCTGATACCCTCGACGGGCGGGGTGGGGATTTTGCCAGCGTTTCTTTTGTTGCCACTAACACGATTAGAAATTTTGTTTAGGCAAACCGGCATTTTTTCTTTCACTACCAACAAAACTGGCAGGGGTAAAATGGACGGAAATGCCGCAACCTTTTTTTGCGCTTTAATACAGCGGAAAATCAGAAACGCCGAATAACTGCGCAAATTTTCCGTACATATCCCTCCACGGCAAGCCCCTGGATTTGCCAATCGGACAACAAGAAAGTGCCTTCGGCTGGGTTTGCTATGTTGATGAAAAAGATTACGTTAGTTCAAGAAGCGCCTTTTCGTAGTCCTTTACAAAATACTTGATATTTGTTCTGCCCTTTGAAATAATGATGTGTCCCTCGGCTTCTAATTTTAATTTCTGTGCTTCAATACCTCCGGGATATTTTGGATTTAATTCTCCATTTGCTTTTAATGTTCTCCAATAAGGCGTTTCATTTTCAGGACGCTGATAACTCGCCCATGCAGAAATTGATACAAAAATTCCCGCTGTAATAGGCTCTGTAAAATCTGCCTGATGTTGTTTGGCAAAATATTCACGAATTTTCCCTATCGTGATTACCTTACCATAAGGGATTTGTTTCATCACCCTATCATAGTCGATTGGCGGCGCAAAATACATTCTACTTCCACCGTATTTCTCTATGCTTTTTTCGTCTGTGATTATTTGGATTTTCGGCATATCTTTGCTATCATTTAGCATTGCGTTAAAGTCTTTTTTATTTTCATTGGCCATGAGTGTCCACCTCCTACCAGTATTATAGTGCCATCTCTTAGACCATGCAATGAGATGGTTTTGGTTCTTTCGAAAATTTTACGGAATAGCGGGCTACTGCCTATTAAACTCTTGTGTGTTACTTTACCGCACATGAGCATTTGGAAAAGGGATATCACATTCGGAGAAATGGTATATCTAATTATACAATCAATAAAAATTCTCGTATTATTTTTTTGGGGCCGATTCCCGATCATACCGATGATATCAAAAGCACGAAAGATATACCAAGCTGGAAACGGATGTGCTACTGTATTATGAAAAATGACCATACCTGTCGGTTTATGCATACAGGAATTCTGGGAGTTTTTGCTGCGGAAGATATCTGTGTAAAAAAGGGAAGACAGGTAGCTACATCAGTTGCTGATGGAGCAATCGCAGGAATACAGGCTGCAGCAGTGTGTTAATAAAAACAGCTGGTAATGGGTTGATATAAATTTCTAAATATATACTTAGATTTTTTTCAGAATTTGCTATAATCGTATTTGTAAAACATTATATACCTCATTTAAGAAAGAAGTTATGAGTCGTGAAAAGAAAGATTGCAATATTATTAATCGCCTTTTAATGATTACTCCAAAGATGCGTTGAATCTGTACCGGGTCATCGACCCGGAAATATGGACGAAACTGGTGGGGCGGGTGCGGGGAGCAAATTTTGGTGCGATTTATGGAAAGACAAAAACGATGGGGTACCGCAGTATTACGTTACCGGAAGGTCATATCTGGAAATCTTATACTCAATTTTTGCTGGGTACATTGCCTGCCCGTCTGCGGAATAATTATGCGAAAAAATTTAATACCTCCATCCATTTCTGGCATGAGACCGGAGGTGGGCTGCCAGAGGAAACAATCCGTGAGCTAATGCTCATGTGTCGTAAAGTAACACAACAATTTGATAGACAGTTTATCCCTCTATTCCGTAAAATATAAGGAAAAATTTATAGAAAAGTTAATACTGATATGATAAAATAAAATCAGAAATTACATAGCAAATTGGAATTTTCCTACATTTCAATATATAGAATTAAAATCAATGTAGTTTAAGTTGACCACATTAAACGTAGCGGCAGCTAAGAAAGGAGTTGTAATGAAAATAAGTAATAAGAAAAATTATCTATCTCATATTTTAATTTCTTTTATTATATTTCTTTTTGCTGCTAGCTTAACTATGAATGTGCTCTTTTGTAGTAACTATAATCTTTATGAATTAATTGATAAGACAACTGTAACTGAAGCGTGGGCAATTTCTGAAAATATCGTTTCAAGTGAAGGAGATGATGATACTACCCATTTTAAGGTTTCATTATCGAGCGATAATAATTCTCATACTGAAACTGTAACGAAGAATATATATCCAATACCTATAATTGCAGCTATCCCAAAAGGATTCAGTCTGCTTTTTTTCCTTATTATAGTGTTTCTTTATTTCTTTTTAACCTTATTTAGATCATTGCCCGATGAATGGACATTAATTAGTCAAAAGGTACGTCTGGACGATTGAATTAACTCCTTTTCAAATCATTGCTAGTGGTTGCAAGCCATTTTCAGAATCAAATAATGGCTTTATTTTTGTATGCAAACAGATAGCGAGTATAAACCACATACTTATTGTGAGATTGAATTGGAGGAATATGTAATGAAAGAAAAGATATATAAATTATTTCTCATCTTAATGGTGAGTCTGTCCTTGGGTTCGGGTTCCCTAGCCCAAAATGAGATACGCAAGCTACTTGAAGCTCTTTCTGGAACAGGTGATATACAGGTGGTTCAAGAACTTGATGAAAAAGAAAAACAAAAAGAATCCGAAGAAATAAGAAAAAAGAAATTCCTAAATTATTTTCAAGATATTCTATGATAGATATTGTTCAATTTGTCGAGCAGTTAGCAAAACCAGTCGAGCCAATCAACGGTCAAAATGGACGGCTCTGCGAGCCGCCGTTGACAGTCCCGCCTACTTTTGCTTATAGGCAATCAAGGGACGACAGCCTAAAGTGCTGCCGCCCCTCTCTATCATAAAAATATAACTATCAACCAAGCACCTTTTGAAGAAACGAAAAATTTCCATGACCTATAGCGGTTGTTGTATGACAGCATTAAGGAGGACAGTTATACTATGCCGATTGTCTGTTATCATGTAAAAAGAAATGATAAGTATGTGATAGTTGATGGCTTTCATCGTTGGCGGGTAATGCGGGATTACAAGGATATTTATGAGCGTGAGAAGGGGAAGATGCCGGTTTTAATAATCGATAAACCGCTGCCCGACCGTATGGCAAACACCATCTGTCATAACCGCGCCCGTGGAACACATGATGTGGACTTAATGATATTACTCATTAAGGAACTGCATGAGTTAGGTCGTTCTGAGGCATGGATTTCCAAACACCTGGGGATGGATCGGGATGAGATTTTGAGGCTTAAACAGATTACGGGCCTGGCTGCCCTGGTATTATGCGGGCAGAGGGAGATGTCTTTTATTCTACTATACAATGGTGCTGCCCGGTAATTATTAACCTGCTTTTAGACCCACTGTTTATATATGGCTTTCAAATGGGTATTTCAGGTGCCGCAATAGCAACCTTAATTGCACAGCTTTTTTCTGCTGGAATAAGCATCTACTACTTTTTTGTCCGCAAAAAAACCCCCTGTCGGGTGACACTGGGAGACATAAAGTGGAGTGGGCAGGCGTGTAAAGAAATATTGTATATTGGTCTGCCTGCTTTTCTTAATAGCCTTGGAAGTAGTTTGGCTGGTATCGTTGGAAACCAAATATTAGGACAAATAGGCGGTACGCAAGCAATCAGTACATATACATTGATATCAAGAATACAGTCGTTTCTTTCTACACCGTTCTTTGGAATTATGCAGGGTATCCAACCTATGCTTGGTTTTGATTGGGGACGCCAGCGTTTTGAGCGGGTAAAAAGGACTGTGTCCTATGCTATATTTTCTGGATTTGTATATGGCTGCATTATTGCAGTATGTATCTATTGGGGCGCCATAGACGCGGCCCTCGCACAGAGCCCCGGCGATTTTGCCGCGTTCCTCTCTCTCATGGAGGCGGCGTGCTATGAGGTCAAGCATGGGCGCGGCGGGGCTGTGAGTTTCCGCACGTCCGGGCAGGAACGCTTTACCCGTCTGCGGGCCTCCACCCTCGGAGACGGTTACGGGCCGGAGGACATCAAGGCGGCCATTTCTGGCACAGGAAAGCGCACGGGAGCCCCCGCCCGCAAGATCAATCTGGTTGTTGATATTCAGGCTAAGTTAAAGGCGGGCAAGGGGCCGGGATATGAGCGGTGGGCCAAGATTTTCAATTTGAAACAGATGGCCGCCGCCCTTGTCTATTTACAGGACAACGGACTGATGGAATACGGACAGTTGGAACAAAAGGCCACCGAGGCAACAGAACATTTCCACAAGCTGACGGAACAGCTAAAGACTACCTAGGCGGCTATGAGCACCAACGCGGAGTTGAAAGCCGCCATTGTCAAATACGCCAAGACCCGGCCCGTATTCGAGGCGTACAAGGCCGCCAAGTACAGCAAAAAATTCCTTGCGGAGCATGAGGCCCCAAAGCACCGGGTTTGGGGCGGGCCCCAACAAGCAGTTTCAGACGATTTTGCCGCAAGGTCCCTGCAAAGAAAAAACATAAGTGAAGGCAATATTAGAGCAAAAGTCTGATATACCTGTAAAATGCTTTCTACACTGCTTAATTTCGTTATATACAAAAGTAAATTTTGTTTCTTGTGGTTTCATAACTAGCCTTCTCTCTGCCTGAATTATACCATGGCAAACTAGTTCTGTCAGTATCAAAATGTACCAACCTATTTGTATACCTTACCAATACGACTATTGCCAATATGTCAGGTAAATAGTTATAATAAAACCGTAAAATTATAATGAAAGAGATTAAGAGCCATGGAAAAACAAAACCGCAATCGATGTGGATCTGATGATCAACATCGTAAAGGAACTTCATGAGTTTGGGCGATCAGACGCCTGGATCTCAAAGCATTTGGGAATGGATAGAGATGAAATTTTGCGTCTCAAGCAGATTACAGGTCTTGCCGCGCTATTCAGGGATATAAAATTTGGAGAGGCATGGCGCCCTGTAGAGGAAGAGACGGAAAAAGAGTAAATAATATAGATGTGTGAAAGTAATAAACGCCCTTTGGCAGAAAAATAAGTGATGTTCTGCAAAGGGAATCAGATATTAATTATGGGGGTATGCTTGCAAATGGATAAATGGTTCACGATTGATCAGATTGATGAAGGTACATATATTATCAGCGAATACCGGCATTGGGAGGAGACGCATTGCTATCTGTTAAATGGCTCCAGCCGCAGCTTATTGATTGATACGGGTCTGGGAATCTGCAATATTTATGATGAAGTAATGAAGCTGACAAATAAGCCTGTTACGGCCGTTGCCACCCATATTCATTGGGATCATATTGGCGGCCATAAGTATTTTCCGGACTTTTATGCCCATGCGGAAGAATTGAGCTGGCTGAACGGTGAGTTTCCGCTGACAATAGAAACAATCAGAGAGATGGTGGCAGACCGCTGCAATCTACCAGACGGTTACGATACAGGCACTTATGAGTTTTTCCAGGGGGCGCCAACTAAGGTACTGGAGGATGGAGAGAACATTGAATTAGGTGGACGGAATATACAGGTATTGCATACCCCGGGCCATGCTCCGGGGCATATGTGTTTCTGGGAATCAGACAGAGGTTATCTGTTTACCGGAGACCTGGTTTACAAGGACACTTTATTTGCCTATTATCCGTCAACAGACCCGGACGCATACCTTGCTTCTCTTGAAAAGATTTCGGAGCTTCCGGTCAAAAAGGTTTTTCCTGCGCATCATAGTTTGGATATTCAGCCGGAGATTTTAATCAGAATGAGAAATGCGTTTAGGCAGTTACGGGAAGATGGTAAATTACATCACGGCAGCGGTACATTTGACTATGGAGATTGGGCAGTATGGTTATAAAAAAAGGAAGTAGTATAATTTCATTTAGTTGTGTGCTATACAAAAGGCTTTATCAGAAATAAAGAACAGCTATAGATTGAGGAGCGTTTATATGAAGTATGTATGTACAGTTATATCGGTAGCGGACATCAGCGCTGCAAGAAAGTTTTATGAGGAACTGTTCGGGTTAGAAGTCTATCAGGATTACGGAAGAAATATCGCTTTTACCTGCGGTCTGGCATTACAGCAGGATTTTGACTGGCTGGTAAGTATACCAAAGGAAAAGGTACTGAAGAAATCCAACAATGCGGAGATTGTCTTTGAGGAACAGGATTTCGATGGCTTCCTGAATAAGCTGAAAGCATACTCGGACATCGAATATTTGGGAGAAGTCATTGAGCATAGTTGGGGACAACGTGTGATCCGGTTCTATGACTTGGACGAGCATCTCATAGAGGTTGGAGAGGATACGCAGATGGTAGTAAAGCGGTTCCTTGCTTCTGGAATGCCTATGGAAGAAGTCTCAGCAAAAATGGACGTATCCATTGAGGATTTAACAAAACTTCTAAATAGCTAATGTGCAGCGGGCATATAAATAAATTGAAATTTTGAGGAGAGTAAAATTAAATGTTAGACAGGACGATACCATTTTATAACATTATTCTTCGGTGTGATTGTTATTTAACCACTACACCAGTTTTGCATAATGGATATGAATTCCGTATGTATCAAGATGGAGATGAGCGAAAGTGGGCACAACTTGAATATGAAATTGGAGACTTTGATTCAGTTGATGAAGCAGAGCAGTATTTCATTTCAACTTATTGTTCAAAAAAGGCTCTTGATATTACAGAAAGATGTGTATTTGTAGTCAATGAAAAAAATGAAATTGTTGGTTCTTGCATTGCGTGGAAAGAATTAAGAAACGATATATTGGTTGCTTCCCTGCATTGGCTTGTTGTTTCCCCTCAATATCAGGGTAAAGGTATTGGAAAAGCTCTTTGCCAGAAGGTTATGCAGATTTTCGTTGTAAACGATGAGTTTCCAGTATATATCCACACTCAACCATGGAGTTATAAGGCAATCATTTTATATGTTCGACAAGGATTTAAGATTCAAAAAACAGACAGTTTTTCTCAATATGAAAACCAATTTAACTTTGCTATGAATACTTTGAAAAAAATATTACCGGAAAATCAATATGAGGAACTGACATACAATATCGAATTATAAATTCTTTAGGTTGTCGTGAGAGCACAACAACAATCGGGATGGGCATCTCATAGAGGTTGGAGAGGATATGCAGATGGTAGTAAAGCGGTTCCTTGCTTCTGGAATGACTATGGAAGAAGTATCTACGAAAATGGACGTATCTATTGAAGATTTGACAAAACTTCTGAATAACGAGAAAAAATAAAATTTTCAAATATGCTCAAAAACAGAGGAGGATAAAATGCCATATACATTTCAATCAGTGAAAAGCATGGAAATATTAACAGATAGCAGTAAACTATATAATTTCATTGAAGACTTTTCAGATTATGGAAATCAGTTTTCACTCATATGCGGTAAAATCAAAGCGCTATTTGGTCAACCGATTTATGAAACGAAAAATCTGGAGAATCTTTTTTCATACTGTATTCTGGCGACATTGGAAGAAGCGGAAGAAGTTTACTTAGATATTTACTGTGCAGGCTCAGGTCTTGCAGTTGGCGGTATATCGGACGAAAAATCCAGAAAGGCAGCAAAGGCTTTAGTAGATTATGTTCGACAAGCAAAAGCGATTGACTACGCACATAAAGCTTACAACTTAGACGGACCTACTGCTCTTGAATTCGGAATTAAAGATGGTACCCCTTATTATAACGAAACAGAGTTAAGTCTTTCGGAGAAAGAATTTAGAGAACTGTTTTTCAATATGTACAAAAACGGGGATGCAAAATAAAAAATGATATGCTGAAGAATTTGAATGGGAAATTGGAGTTATTGGTTTTCTGCGCGGGAATCATACAGAATGAGACTATGATTGAGTATGCAGCACAAAACCGACATGAAACAGAACTTTACTCAAAGTTCAATCAGTATTATGGGTAATGATTGCATACTGTGGGCTGGATTGTGGAAAATGCGAGGCATATCTTGTAACAATCAATGACGATTAGGTGTTGCGTGAGAAAACTGCAAAGCGGTGGGCCGAGTTAAATAATGCTCCCATTTTGCCTGAACATATCAATTGTGAAGGATGTCGTGTTGATGGAATTAAAACTGTATTCTGTGATAGTCTTTGTGTAATGCGATAACTTCAGGTTTGTCGGTAAGTGTAACACAACAGAGGTCTGGAGGGGCATCTCATAGAGGCTGGCGGGGATTTAGAAAAGCTGCCGTGTAGCTGAGAGGAAAAGAAAATAAGAAGTTGTGTGGCTTTAAAATTGTAAGTTGTTTTTATTCGTTCTTGGCGTAAAAGGGTGTATTTTAAATTGAAAGGAAGTCGGGTGCTAATGAAAGAAATCATCAACTTCATTGAAGCGAATGTGGATGGAAAAACGCTGTTTCGTTACAGGGCGTTTACTCAGATCAAATATCTTTCTCTAATCTAAAATATTCTCAAAGCGGATTTCAGTTGGATATGTTTATTGTATCTAATGAGAAGATATGGCTCATGGGAAAGGATGGAGAACGGGAAAAATTGCGAAAAGATTTCTGTGGTGTATCCCTGTTCCGATTTGAACTAGCGGAGCGAAAAAGCCAATAGTTTGACTGGCTGTTTTCGTTTCATTTCAGCTTCAGGGAAAAATGTGGCAGCAGAGGCTATCGTAAGTGGAATTTATGATATGCATCTTGAAAATGATGTGCTGAAGTTATCGGAAGATCAGGTCTTATATCGGGATCAGCCGATACAAGAAGGGCATTTTAAGTCCGTTGCATTTCAATCGGAACATCGTTTTTATGTTAAAGCTAATAAGCTACACTATGAATACAACGGCAAGTGTTTTGATGTGGACTCAAAAACTATGCGGCGTAACGATAGCTCCGATACCTTACCTCCATTTATTTCAATCGAAAAGTAAGAAATGACGAATCAGTTTGAAAGGAGCGCAGAGATGGATGTTAAGAAATTTTGGAATGCAGTTTTATGGCAAGGTTAAGATCCGGCCTTATTTCAAGCTAACAACCTATATAAATTGGCATTGCATCAATGAGCATTTTTCCGTTGAAAAGTTGACTCCAGAATTTCCTATGAAATAGTCGAAGCGGTTGCGATTCTGACGCATGATGAGTCTGTTAAATATTTTGAGTATATAAAAGGGATTAAAGTAAATCCTGTTGCATTAAAAGTCAAATTAGCAGGTTTGGCTCACAATTCAGATGACAGCCGATGGATAGGAACCACGCACATAGCAAAGAAATTTTATTAAATACGCTACCTTAAATTAGATAATGAGTATTTTTCAAAAAAGTTGGCTTATAACAATTTATCAAATCGGGATTTTCAGAGGTGAATAGAATGATTCATTTGGAAAAGATAAATGGCGAAAATGTCTGGGATATTCTAAAGTTAAAAGTCTCAGATAGTCAGAAATCTTTTGTTGCTGGCAATGATATCAGCATTATTGAAGCGTATACCACTATTACATCCAACGGGTATGCTTTTCCGTTTGGAATTTATGAAGATAAACATCCGGTCGGCTTTGTGATGATTGGTTATGGCAAAGATGATTATTGGAAGGATGCACCTGCTATAGCAGAAGGAAATTATAACCTGTGGAGATTGATGATAGATAAGAACTATCAAAACAGGGGATATGGGAAAAAGGCTGTAGAACTTGCGTTAAGATTTATCAGAACATTTCCCTGTGGTAAAGCCGATTCCTGTTGGCTGTCATATGAGCAAGAGAACACGGTTGCCAAATCGTTGTATGCCTCTTTTGGATTTATAGAAACTGGAGAAAAAGATGGAGAAGAACAGATTGCCGTATTAAAGCTCTAAGACAACTTCAGGTTTGTCGGTGAGTAACACAACAGAGATCTGGCTGGGCATCTCATAGAGGTTGGAGAGAATATGAAAGTGGTGGTCAAGCGTTTTCTTGATTCCGCCTTGACGATGGAGGAAGTCTCTATGTAAATGGATGTGGAGGAATAAACAAGTCGATATTTGAAAGGATAAAATTAAAAATGATTTCTTCAATTTTTAACAGACGAAGCACACGGAAATTCATAGATAAACCTATATCTCAAAAAGATATTATAGATATATCCAAAGTGGAATAAAAGCCCCTTCTTCTAAAAATAGACAACCATGGAAGTTCATTGTGATACAAGGAAATGCTAAGAAAGACATGATAAATGTTTTCCGGCTGGGAATCGGGAGGGAAGAAAACGATAGTGCATTGTTACCGCAAAGCAGACAACACATAGCTTCTGCAAAATACACTATTGATATTATGGCAGAAGCACCAACTATAGTCTTTGTTGTTAATTCACTGGGGAAAAGTATTATGGAAGAATTAACAACAGAAGAACGTGTTTATGAAATCTGTAATATTCAATCTATAAGTGCTGCTATACAAAATATGCTTCTCGCCGCTACTGAGAAGGGAATAGGTAGTCTTTGGATATGTGATATTTATTTTGCATATCCAGAACTGTGTAAGTGGTTGGATAGTGACGGACAACTTATTGCAGCTATTGCATTTGGTTATCCAAATGAATTTCCTAAAGAAAGGCCACGCAAGAAGATTGATGATGTAGTGGAGTGGAGAAAGTAATTTGTCAGAATAACAACTTCCAGTTTGTAGAACTGGAAAATTTGAATTGATTTATCTGCAATGAATATGAAAACAAAATGGACAGAAACCATATGAAAATAACACAAAACTTAATGCGGGTGAAGGAACTTTTGCTTAACCCACCCACGTTTTCAGATAATCAGGCCCGACTGCAAACAAATCTGGATACTGATTTTCTCAAACTAATCGCTATCGTTTCAATGCTCATCGACCACATTGGTAGCGTTTTTTTCCCGGAGGTAAGGGTGCTGCGTTGGATTGGACGGCTGGCGTTTCCAATTTTCTGTTATTGCATGACAGTAGGACTGCTATATACCCACGATATCAAGAAATATTTATTCCGTTTGGGAATTTTTGCACTGATTTCACAACCCTGTTATATCCTTGCTTTTCATCCGTATGACTTTTGGGCGCAGTTTACTAACTGGAATATTTTCTTCACTTTGTTTCTAAGCCTTTTGGCGATGTATGGCTGGATAGAACGCAAATGGTGGCTGTTCTCAATGACCTTTTTCGTTATTTCATGGTGGAACTTCGACTACTCCAGCACCGGGATTTTTTTGATGCTGGTGTTCTATCTCTGCCGCAACAATCCGGTAGTAGGGGCCATGTTCTATCTGCTGTTTACAGTTCCGCCAGCGCTTCTCGTCCACTTCGGTGATTTTCGGAATCTCACCTTGGGTGGTCTTACAATGGATTGGACTTTTGCAATGGCTTTTGCCGCTTTGTTTATCTTTCCCCGTACCTATACAAACCTGAAGGTTCCACGTTGGTTATTTTATGCCTTTTATCCAATTCATTTGCTAATTATTGGTCTAGTTCGGCTGGTTCTCAAGGTGTAATGTTAAGCTTTGTCAATTCGTGTTTGGTGAGTTCTTTCAAACCGTATCTTCTTGACCTTTTAAATTAATAAGCATGGTTTGCAAATCTCTATTTTGCAACCAGGTATTTGATGCCTATGGAGGAAACGCATATGGATATTCAGAAAATTATCAGTTTAGTAACAAAAACGCAAGGGCTAATTAAAAACCGTGAAATGGCCGCTCATGTAAAAGAGAAAGGTCTTGCAGATTATGTAACGCAGGTAGATATTGCCGTACAGAATTTCTTAAAAAAGGAACTGTTTGCCCTTGCGCCGGATATTCAATTCCTTGGAGAAGAAACCGGATTGCAGGAAATAAAAGCGGATAGCTTTTGGATTTTAGACCCTGTTGACGGGACGACAAACCTTATGCACGACTATCAGCACAGCGTTGTATCTTTAGCCCTTTGCCGCCAGGGGGAAATTATTATGGGAATTATATACGATCCATTCCGCGATGAAGTGTTTTCTGCAATTAAGGGAAAGGGCAGCTTTCTAAATGGGCAGCCCATACATGTATCAAATGCAGAAAAACTATCCGACACAATGATTGGGCTGGGAACAGCGAAAAGAGAAGTGGCCGATGAAAATTTTGCCCGGTTCCGCAGGGTGTTTGGTCAGTGCCAGGATGTACGCAGGATTGGCTCTGCCGCTCTGGAACTGGCATATACCGCCTGCGGCAGACAGGGAGGCTATTTCGAGATATACCTAAATCCCTGGGACTATGCAGCTGGCATGCTTATGATTCAGGAAGCAGGAGGCAAGGTAACTGATTTTACAGGAGAACCGCTTGAACCGAAAAAGGGGAGCAGTGTGGTGGGAACAAATGGATTTATCCATACAGAACTGTTAAAGTTACTGTAAGCTATGTGTTCACTTGGGTACCCTGATGTAGGAGAAGGTTAGCTTCTGGGTATCATCTTCTCGAAGCGAAAAATCAGAAGCCAGTCCAGAAAGTGGTGGAACTAACAATGTTCTATTCAATTCTCGGAAAATGTGGACTTTAATGTGGAGGCGGTTTACCCATTGCAAGAGCCGCGAACATCCTATCAGTCATGGCTAATGTAACTTTAGATAGGATAAATTCTAACTGCTGGTAGTCAGGAGCTTTGTTGTGTGGAAACTATTCTGTCCTTAGGGAGGAGGAGAATTATAATAGAGTACTGGAGTTCCTTTGAGTCTCATTTCCTTTGAGAATTTGAACAGATAGAGCCTTGTTGAAAATCCTATAGTATACTGACTAAAAAATATGAGCAGATGACTATTAGGATAATTTAAGCCTGAGCGAATTATGAGACCGTGTGCAGTTAAAAAGTTTTGATGATTATCTAAAATTGGCTTACCAAAGAGCGGGCTGGTAATCTGTTTTTGGAGGCGTTATGAAAGGCTTTGAGAGACAAAACCAACTGCTATCCCTCTATGGATTGATTTGTAGGCTTTGCCTATGTTATTAATTAAGAATTGTCGGTATTCCTTACGTGTGTTGTAGAAAAGGCAGTGTATCAAAAAACAATAAATTAGCTGATGGTCTGGACTCTTCAAGTACATTACCTCTTTATGGATGATGGACACTATTTTATTAAGTTAATATAGAACCGGAAATTAAACATAAACTATTATCCCTAAGTATAAAGGTATATAACTTAGAGAAAGGAAGAGTAGCAAAGAGCCAAAGACTTAAAGAATGCGATATAGCAAAAAGCCAATATCAACAATTCTTTTTAAGGGGAACAGTACAAAGCTGTTCCTCTTTTGTTTTCAAAATAACAGTATACACCCTCATGAGCAGGGGAATATATAGGGCAAAGGTCCGTGGCCCACCATAGTCTTTCTGAAAAGAGATAATTCTACATTCGGAGGGACTATGAAAGAGAAAAAGAAAGATAATATCAGATACCGTTTTACGGGGTATGTATTAGCAGCTTTAAAACGTGCCAAGAGAGATTACATATGCCGTGAAATAAAAATAAGCAATCATGAAAGCCCGTTAGAGAAGCTGCTTCCAGAACCGTTGTGTGATATAACGGACAGTAAGCCATTTTTATGGGAAGAAACGGAGCAGATTCCACTGATACCGGATGAAGTTCGTCAGTATATGGAAAGCCAGATTGGTGAGTCAGGAGAAACGGCGCTTGATGCTCTGACAGATATGGAAATTCTTGTAGTGTTTATGAAGGTTTTTAGACAGCTGACATATCAAGAGATCGGCAGGCATTTGGGCATGGACTATAAAAAGGCCGGCTCTGTTTTCAACTATGCGAAGAAAAAAATGAGGAAAGGATGGAAAATACGCAATGAATTTTAAAGAACTGTTAATGAAGGCTAAGCAGGGAGACAAGGGGGCAAGGGAGGAACTGTTTTTGATGTACCGTCCCATGGTGTTAAGCAGGTCCAGAATCAAAGGAATCTTTTCAGAGGACTTATATCAGGAACTTTCTAAGACCTTTGTATCCTGTATTGAACAGTTTTCTATTGAGGGGACTGAAAACGAGCAAAAATAAGACTGAATTTCCTTCTTAATCCGCAGTTAACGACAGGAGGACCAGCAACTATGAGTCTTTAAGGCGACAGAGAGTAAGGGAATACAGCATGCAGAGGCAGGGGTATTCCCTTTTCCTTTAATAGCAATTATCTTTATGTATGCTGCTACATTTATTTCAAGGGTATCTGATACTTGTCCCCTAAGCAGCTTAATAGCAATAGGGGGAGTCAGGACCATAATAAAGACTAGACAAACACTAAGAAGAATTACCATTGTGCCTCTAAAACCTAGCTTTACACGCTCATTTTACGTGCAATACAAACAGGACGCCTGTCTGAATCGGCAGACAACTTAATGAGTCAGCGCTTTGGGGAATAGGAAAGCCGCCCAAAGGCGGCTCCTAGCTTTCAGCATTTTACAAAATAGTAGAACTCTATGTCATCTATCGTAATCCACACATATGGATTGCCCAATATGTCCCTTACACCGTTTACAACCTGTGTGAACGCTTCATGGAATTTTTCATATCTTTCCACTTCGACTGGATTCCATATAATTATAAAGTTAGCGGTCAACCCATCTAGATCTGGTCCCCGTTTATCCCCACAAAGGAAATAGGATTCGCTTAACCATGCGTTTACATATATGCCTGTACTCGCGTATACTTTTTTGGCAGCTTTTCCCCAAATCTTAACCAGAATGTTCTGAGTGACGATTTCCGGCATAAGTCCCGCAATGACAACGGTATATCGTTTTGTACGCATATGAATACCCTTTTTTATTAATATATTCAGCGTACAAAGAAAAAGTTATCGGCTATGGTTTCGCAGCCAGTTTATGGCATTTGATGCGTAAAGTGCACTGCCTAGGGAAAGAATCTCCTCATTAAATACAACGTGGTCATTATGCATCGGTTTGCCGAATAGCAAATTTTCCTCTGGGGTTCCGGCGCCTATTAACATATAGCAGCATGGCCGCTCATAAGTATAAGAGGCGAAATCCTCTGATCCCATACCGCCCTGTGTAAACAATACTATTTTATAAGGCTCATAGCATTCCTTCATGTAGCTGGCAAGCTCCTTGACCATTTCACTGTCATTTTGCAGCGGTGGTGCAGAAGCGATTTCTTTCACACAAGCCTGTCCGCGAAAGAGAGAAGCTGTCTGAATGGAGATTTCTTCAATTCTGTCAAAGATATATTTGGATATCTTGTAATCCATTGTACGAATGCTTCCCTCGAGAATCACATCTTCGGGGATGATATTTGGCGCTTCGCCGGCAGTAAACCTGCCAATGGTAAGGGCGGCAGGTTGGGTGGGAGCAATTTCTCTTGCAATGATTTCCTGGAGAGACAGATAAACATGGGCCGCAATATTGATGGGGTCAACACCTGCTTCCGGCATTGCACCATGGCAGCCGGTACCTTTTATATGAATTTGAAATAAAATACACCCAGCCATGCAGGTACCTGAACCACACATGATCGTTCCGGATGGAATGCCTGAAACAACATGGAAAGCAATGCCTGCATCTACATGGGGATTTTCCAAAACACCGGCCTTAAGCATTGCCTTTGCTCCGGTGAATCCCTCTTCGTCAGGTTGAAATACCAGTTTTACGGTTCCAACCAGATCCTGCTGGTAATGTTTTAATAATTTAGCTGCACCCAGAAGCATGGTTGTGTGCATATCGTGTCCACATGCATGCATATAGCCATTTTCAGAGGCAAATGGAACGGGAGCAGCTTCTTTAATCGGAAGAGCATCCATATCAGCGCGAAGAAGGATTGTTTTGCCGGGCTGCTTACCAGATATAGTGGCAATAACAGCACTTTCGCATATTTTCTGAGGACAATATCCATACTCTTCCAATTTACTAAAAACAAATGATTGGGTTCGTGGTAAGATGCAACCTATTTCAGGATATTGATGTAATGTTCTTCTGATTGATATTAGTTCTGGCTTTAGCTGTTTTGCAGACTCAAAAATTGATTTCATATTAATATCCTCCGGGTTAATATTGACTGAAATTTAAGAATATGAAAATGGTTTGTTTCACATGTTTCTGTTAATGAAGTATATCATAAAAAGTGAAAAGAATGTAAAGTCATATGATAAATAAAACAATGAATTAAGAAAAGCAAACTAGCCATAGGGATACCCTTCATCAATCAATAAATACACACAGACAGGCCGCCGCTAAATTGTAGGGTTTATCATCAAAAAAACGCATAACTACGCCGTTTCTGGCGTAAAAGATTTCAAAAGGTGTTGCGTTCGGGCAGCACCTTTTGTTTTGTAAATTCAAGGACAAAGGAGGCGAGAACATGGCCGAGCCGGGTGCATTGGATTACTTCTATGGAACCGAGGCAGAGCAATACACCTTTTATCGGATTCCCAAGGTTTTGTTTACTGACCCCGGCTTCCGGCGAATGACAGCAGACGCAAAAATCCTGTACGGCCTGATGTTAGACCGTATGGGGCTGTCCATACGCAACGGCTGGTTGGACGAACAAAACCGGGTATTCATCTACTTTACCCTGGAGGAAGCGATGGACGCGATGTGCTGCGGCCACAACAAGGCGGTGGCACTCTTTACCGAACTGGATAAGGTGGGCCTGATTGAGCGCAGGAAGCAGGGCCAGGGCCGACCCACTAAAATCTATGTCAAGAACTTCACTCGGAAAGAGGAAGTCAAGACTTCCGAAAATCGGACACAATCAATACTGATAAGAATAAGACTGATTTGAGTGATACTGATCCATCTATCTATCCGGAGGCAAGGCCCCCGGAAGATAGACCGCCTACGGCGGCTGATACGATGGATACGATGCGGGCCTATCGGGAGATTTTGAAAGAGAATATCGAGTATGATCACCTTTGCCAGAAACTTGGCTATGACAGGGACATACTGGATGAAATTCTGGAAATCCTGGTGGACACGGTATGCAGCACTCGAAAAATGATACGCATTGGGGGCGAGGACTTCCCAAAGGAGGTTGTAAGAAGCCGGTTACTTAAGCTGGACTCGGAACATATCGAGTATGTGATAAGCAGCTTGCGGGAGAACACGACAAAGGTTCGGAATATCCGCGCATACCTCCTGACCTCGCTTTACAATGCGCCTACCACCATAAGCAGTTACTTTACTGCCCTGGTCAATCACGACCTATACGGCAGCGGGTAACTGTTTTTTCATACTCAAATAAGGGCGGCGAGCCGGTCTTATCCGGCCCGCCTTGATTACCAAACTGCAAATGAACGGCACTGTGTCAAGAACGCGCACGGTGCGCGTTCATTTTATTCTTAACACGGGGACGGGCATTTGCCACCCGGCATACTGCCGAAGAAAGGAGCAACCCCGTGAAAAAACCTTTTGCATACATTTCTGCCGCCTGGAGCGGCCAGGAATTTACCGACACCGACCAGGCAGCGGTTTACTGCCGTAAGGTTTATCTGGCCGGTTTTACCCCGATTTGCCCAATCCTGTATCTGCCGCATTTTCTGAATGATACAGTCCACGCCGAACACAAGGACGGGATTGATATGGCGCGGGAACTGCTGCGTCGCAGCCATGTCCTGATTGTCTGCGGCGAGGAAGTGGACGAAGCCGTAAAAAATGATATTGCCGTAGCGCAGCGCCTCGGCATTACGGCCACCACATTGGACGGTATTCTGAAAATCAGGAGCCAGGGCCATGAGGAGGGCTGTTGATAATCTCCACTGGCTGATGCGCTTCCTGTTGCATCGGCTGGTGGTGCCACCTTAGTCGTTCCCCTTTTCCACTTCCACCCTGCCGGAAAGGAGGAATGGCCCAATGCAGGAAGAAATGGAACGAAAGGCCGTGGCAATCAGCGTCAAAGCGGGAAAGCTGACCGCTGATCTGCTGAAAAAGGCCATAACCAAAGCCCTGGCTGAAATGGAGAAAAGCCAGAAAAACCCGAAAATCTATCGGGGCAAACAGAGTGTGAAGCACCTTGTCCGGCAGGGCGCGGGTGTTTCCAATATCGAAGTGACCGACGGAAATATCAAGTCCTTTGAACGTGTGGCCCGGAAATATGGCGTGGATTTTGCGCTGAAAAAGGACACAACAAGCCAGCCGCCCCGCTATCTGGTGTTCTTCAAGTCAAAGGACGCGGACGCGCTGACTGCTGCCTTTGCGGAATACTCCGGCAAGGTAGTCAAGCGTCAGGCCCAGGCTAAGCCCTCCATTCGCCGCCAGCTTGTGCAGCTTCAGGAGGTCGTTAAGAAGATGGCGCAATCCCTGTCCAGGAATAAGCAACAGGAGGTGGCGCGATGATAAAACTCCCCAAAATCAATGCGGCCAAAGCCGCGAAAGCCAGTTTGCCCTATGTGGTTATGGGGGTGCTTGCGACCAAGCTGGGGGAAGCCTACCGGCTGACCTCTGGCGGGGATGTGCTGGACAAGGTTCACGGGTATATTCCCGCTTTTCTCTTGCACGCCGGAGCGAGGTGCCAAAGGAATAAACGGTCTGTTGCTTTTTCTTAGCCACGCTCCGTCACCTCACATATAGTATTGTACTGTGAATGTGAGGTATTCAAAATGATTTATGCGTAGCTTTTTAGCGGCTACTCTGCGTAGCTACTAAAAAGCTGTCCATGTGTCTTGTATTATTCGAGAAAACGAACTATAATGAGTTTGGAGGTGCAGATATGGACTATATGACGCTGAAAGAAGCAAGTAAAATATGGGGCGTAACGCCCCGCTGGATAAATTATTATTGTTCCTCTGGCCGTATTCTCGGAGCCATAAAAATGGGAACAATTTGGTTAATCCCGAAAAACGCGGAAAAGCCGATAGACGGTAGGACAAAACAAGGGAGGAAGCTAAAAAATGCAGAGGATACTTTATGTTGAAGATGATTTAAGTCTGATTGATGGCTTACAATATACTTTGGAAACCAGCGGATATACCGTGGATAATGCCCGGACTATAAAAAAGGCATTAGAGCTATTCAAACAAAATGCTTACGATTTATTACTGCTGGATGTTACACTACCAGATGGAACCGGTTTCGATATTTGCAAAGAGGTGCGTATTAACTCAACTATCCCGATTATATTTCTGACAGCATCTGATCAGGAGATCAGCATTGTCCGGGGCCTTGATATGGGGGCTGATGATTATATTACAAAGCCGTTCAAGCTGAATGAACTACTGTCCAGAATTAAAGCTATTCTACGTCGTTCGTTGAAATTTTCCAAAGCAGATACTACTTTAGAAGCAAACGGTATTCGCATAAATACCGCCGAAAGGCTTGTCTGGAAAAACGGCGAGCCAGTTGATCTGCCTCTGGTAGAATACAAACTTCTGTGCCTGTTCATGCAAAACCCTAATCACCTCATGCCACGGGAAATGATTTTGGATCGGATGTGGGATGGCAATGGGAATTTTGTAGATGATAATACTTTATCCGTTTATATCCGGCGGTTACGAAACAAAATTGAAGATACGCCAAATACGCCCAAATATCTGCTGACCGAACGGGGAATTGGATATAAGTGGGTTGTTGAGTGAGGACGGATTTATGGGCAAATTAGGGAAAGAAACAAAGACACTGTTAATCGCTGTTACTGCTATCTGCCTCGTTTCCTTTCTTCTGGCTGGCGGAATTGCCACACTTCTGGCAAAAAATTTTCAGCAGGAATTATTGCTCCATGATTATGGTGTTGCAGGCCATTTGTTAAACAATGAAAACGAGCTGTCAATCTCCGCTTTTACTTCGCAGCCAGACGCGAATGACATAGAACGCGGCAGGGAGGCTTTGGCTTCTATTGGATATGATGAAACGACTTCCATGCGTTTTCTGCCTGCTGTCCAGATATACCGAAATCAGACAATGTTTTCTGTATTTCTGCTGTTGATTTTCCTGTTTGGGGCAATCTACTTATCGCTGTTTCTCTATCTTCGCCGCCAGCACAAGGCTTTCAGTAACGCCGAAAATACCATCCGCCAATTTCTGGATGGCAATACCACATCCCGCATCGAATGTTCACAGGCTGGTGACTGGTACAGCCTTTTTCATGCCATCAATGAAATGGCGACTATCCTCTCTGCTCATGCCGAGAACCAGCGGCAGACCAAAGAATTTTTGCAGGACATTATTTCGGATGTATCACATCAGATTAAAACACCGCTGTCTGCCCTGAAAATGTACCATGAGATTATAGAGAGCCATAAAGATGATGCCGCAACCGTGAGCAGTTTCACCGAAAAATCTCAAAGAGAGATCAAGCGGATGGAAGATGTGATTTACACCTTACTGAAACTGGCACGGCTGGACGCAGGAATTATCCAGATGGAAAAGACCCCGGAAAATCTTTCCGTTCTCATGCAGGATGTTTTGGAACGCTTTGAAACTTGGGCGGAACGGGAGCATAAAACAGTTACGCTTTCCGGTAAAGAAGATGTTGTTTTATCATGCGATGCCCTATGGGTATCGGAAGCCATTGGCAATATTATAAAAAACGCCTTGGAGCATACAGAGAACGGCGGCCATATCGGAGTAAAATGGAGCCAGTCCCCTTTAATGACACAGATTGAAATTACCGATGATGGAAAAGGAATACACCCGGAAGATCTGTATAACATTTTCAAACGGTTTTACCGCAGTCGTTTTTCATCGGATGTTCATGGCATTGGTTTGGGGTTGCCGCTGACTAAATCTATTGTAGAAGCTCACGGCGGAACCATTTCTGTAACCAGTAGTTTGGGCGCAGGAACCACGTTTACATTGAATTTTTTCAACCTTACAGATGAGTAAGATAGATGTCACTTGGAAGTAAGTCATAGGGGGTATGATGTGCCTGTAAGGAGGTTTTGAATATGAATATTCTTGAAGTACAAGACCTGTGCAAAACCTATGGCACAGGCGAAACAGAAGTTCACGCTTTGAACCATGTATCATTTTCTGTCCGTAAAGGTGAGTTTATTGCTATCATTGGCGAGTCGGGTTCCGGCAAAAGTACCCTGCTGAATGTGATCGGCGCTCTGGACAGCATCACTTCCGGCAGGGTGTGGATTGATGGGCAGGATATTTTTTCCATGCCGGAGAAGAAATTAACTGTGTTCCGGCGGCAGCACATCGGATTTATTTTTCAGTCATTCAATCTGATCCCGGAGCTGAATGTGGAGCAGAACATTACATTTCCGCTGCTGCTTGACTATAAAAAGCCAAATCAAAAGTTCGTCAATGAATTGTTGCAGGTGCTTGGATTGAGCGAACGCCGGAAACACCTTCCCAGCCAGCTTTCCGGCGGCCAGCAGCAGCGTGTGGCGATTGGCCGGGCATTGGTTACACGCCCCGCCCTGATTATGGCAGATGAACCGACCGGAAATCTGGACAGTAAAAACAGTCAGGAAGTTTTGGCTTTACTGCAAACCATGTCAGACAGGTATCAACAGACCATTTTGATGATTACCCACAACAAAAATCACGCCAGCGCAGCAGATCGTGTGTTCCGTATGACCGATGGCGTGCTGAAGGATTTGGGGGTGTCATCGCGTTGAAAAGCTATCTTGGATTGGTGCCGCAGTATGAAAAGGTACACCGCAAGAACAATCGAATTTCGGTTCTCTGTATTGTCCTTTCGGTGTTGCTGATAACTGCTATTTTCAGCATGGCAGACATGGCGCTGCGCGCACAGAAAAATTATTTTATCAAGACGAATGGGGAATACCATATTAGTTTGACCGACATTGATGAACAGACGGCGGAACTTGTAAAAGCGCGGATAGATGTTGCCCTCTGCGGATGGGCCTATCAGGGAAGTACCGGCTCTATCGGATCTAAAACGGTCAGCTTCGCAGGTGCGAATGAGGATACCTTTTCCACTTTGACAGAAATGGATATGGAAAGCGGTTCATACCCTACCCGGCCCGATGAAGCATTATTGAACCAATCGGCTTTGGAACAGTTGGGCCTTGCAGTTGGCGACACCGTGACCGTTATAGTGCCGGATGGCTCCAGCCGGGACTACCGCATTACCGGCGTCCTTGCCGATATGGGAAGTTTGCTGAAAGCGGATGTATATGGCATGGTATTGACCGAGGACGGTTTTCGCCAAATTGCAGACGAAAATGCCAAAGATGGAACTACTTTTCGCGTTCAGTTTAAAGATGGCGTAAACATTAAGGCAGCCATAAAGGAAATAAAAACGCAATATGGCCTTTCAGACAGTCAGGTGAGCGAAAACACGGCGCTCCTCGGATTGATGGGGCAAAGTGAGAACAGTACAATGCAGTCCCTATACATCGTTGCAGGCTTTCTTGTCCTTTTGGTACTGATTGCCGGTGCAGTAATGATTGCTGCCAGCTTTAACACAAATGTTCTGGAACGGGTTCAATTCTACGGCCTTTTGCGGTGTCTGGGGGCATCCAAAGCACAGGTAAAGCACTTCGTCATTCTTCAAGGGCTGCGCCAAAGTATGAAAGGCGTACCGATTGGGCTGGTTGCCGGACAGATTATTACATGGTGTGCCTGTCTCTTGCTGAAATCCATCAGCGGGGAACGCTTTTCAGAAATTCCGCTTTTTCAGTTCAGTGTAAGCGGTCTGATTGCTGGTGCGGTGATTGGTTTTCTGATTGTACTGCTGGCATCCCTGTCTCCGGCAAAAAAGGCTTCTAAAGTATCGCCGGTAACTGCAATCAGCGGCAGTACGCAGCTTACACAGAACAAGAGGGCCGCAAATACAAAGTTGTTCCACATTGAAACCAGCATGGGAATTTTCCATGCACTATCCGGCAAAAAGAATGTATTCCTCATGACTTGTTCATTTGCTATCAGCATTATGATGTTCCTGTCGTTTCAGGTCATGGTAGTTTTTCTCAACCAGGGTATGCCTGCGCTCTCTCCATCGGCAGCGGACGTATCTATTACAATGGGAAATACGCCTCTGGATAAGTCGCTGGTGAAACAGATTAGCGAAACGGAAGGTGTTGACAAAGTTTTTGGCCGTATGGAAATGGCGGGTCTTTCTGTTTCCTCTGATATGGGAGAAGGAACCGTCACACTCATTTCCTATGATGATAACCAATTCGGGTGGGCAAAAGAAGAATTGAATGAGGGCAGTATCGCGCCTGCTATGGAAAATACAGATCGTGTTCTGGTTACTTATCAGGATGGCGTAAACTGGAATGTTGGAGATACCATAGTCCTTCATACATCTTCCGGCGATAAGCAGGTAACGATTGCTGGAATACTGTCAACAGCTACGGCCAGCACAGTCAACAGCGCAGGCAGCAGCGGATATATGATTTGCTCGGAGCAGACATTTGCCGCTTTGGTTGGCGATTTGGGCTATACAACGATTGATGTTCAGTTTTCCTCTGCTGGTGGGGATGATACTGTTTCCACAATACGGAGCATGATCCCATCCGACAGCACTGTTTCAGACAAGAGAATTACCAATTCCGAGTCCCAAAGCTCTTACTATACAGGCGCGGTATTTATTTATGGCTTCCTCATCATTATTGCACTTATCACAGTGTTTAACATTTTTAACAGCATGAACGCCAGTGTAGCGTCCAGAACAAAGCAGTACGGCATTATGCGTTCTATCGGAATGGGGGCAAATCAGCTTTATAAGATGATTGCGGCGGAAGCCTTTACCTATGCCATCTTTGGCTGTGTTGTTGGCTGTGTTTTGGGGCTACCGCTCAACAAGTTGATGTTCCGGTTTTTGATTGCAGATAAGTGGGGAACTGCATGGCAAATCCCTGTGGGTTCACTTCTTTTGATCGTGTTCCTCTGCCTTGCGTCTGCGGCGGTTGCAATCAGACGCCCTATCCGGCAGATCAGCAGAATGGCAATCGTGGACACAATTAAGCTCCAGCAATAATTTCATCAAATAGTAAACGTCAAAGGCTGGCCTTCCGTTTCCTTGGAGGGCCAGCCTTTGAACGCGTAGAACTGCCGAAAGAAGCCTATCATGGGGAAACTGGCGAAGCCATTGAACTGCTGAAACGTGAGAAAAGAAAAAAGTCGGCGTGAAATACCGCCGACTTACATTCCACTCTTTGGGTGTCACTATCACTACTATACTAAGAAATGTTTCTGGAATAGTAAGTATAAATAGCACGAGTTGTATGCGAGTTGGAGCCGTATTCAGCAGAACATATGAATAAAGGGAGTAACTGGGAATGATAACAAGGAGGAAGGGGGGATAGAATGCTGCATATAAATGCGGATGATTACAAGAAAAGTAAATATTGTCCGTCTGATGTTGGAGGGATAGGAGGATTTATATCAGGAACTGTCCAAGACCTTTCTAAACTGCATTGATAAGTTTCTGATTGATATCACCGAAAAAGAACCAAAAAGAGACTGATTTGCGTCCTGACATGAATTGACTTGCGATTTTCAATCTTTTATAATGGTATCATCGGATTTGAAAATCTGGATAGAGAAAGCAGCTGGTTCGCCGGCTGCTTTTTCTGACTCAAAAAAAACAAGAAAGGTGGTATATGCATGAGGGAAGACAGTGAAGGTCGTCTGGCAGAGGAGGTGCAGGAGAGGGAAAAGCGTGGACATGTCCATCAAATGGGAATCCTTACCGTAGATGCTTCCGGAGCAGCGGCAAGGCAGGAGAGCGGGGATATAACCTGGCATGAGATGGTGAATGCCTACCGCACAAAGAAAATCCTGTCTGGAGGATTAAGTGGTATCGAGCGCCTGGATGGCGGATGGGTAGTAGCAGTCGTCTACTATAAAGATTACCGTGTATTAATCCCCATGGAAGAAATGATGATTAACTTGGAGGGAGACGGAAGGGAAAATTCCAATACGTTAAACCGCCAGACCCGTCTTGCTAACAACATGCTGGGCGCAGAACTGGATTTTATAATCCGGGAGATGGAGGAAAAGTCAAGGAGCGTGGTTGCGTCCAGAAAAGAGGCGATGCTTCGTAAACGCCAGCAGTTTTACCTGGGACAACAGGAGAGCCCCCCTATGATTGTGCCTGGCCGTGTTGTGGAAGCGCGAGTTATTGCCGTGGCACAGAAAGCGGTCCGGTTAGAGGTCTTTGGCGTGGAATGCTCCTTAAAAGCGAGGGATATGTCCTGGGAATGGATGGCAGATGCCAATGAGAAATTCTCCATTGGGGATGTTGTCAGCGTGATGATGAAGAAGATATCCGGAGATTCGATTGAGAATCTGAAGGTAGAGGTAAGTGCCAAAGAGGCAAAGACCAATGTCAACAAGGAAAATTTAATGCGCCTGCGCCGCCAGGGAAAATATGTAGGAAAAATAACAGATGTATTTAAGGGCACCTATTTTATCCAACTGGACTGCAGGGTCAATGCGGTGGCACATTCCTGTAATACAGCCAGCCTTCCGGGGCAGGGAGATGAGGTCGGCTTTCTGGTAACCAGAATTAACGATGAGCGGGAAGTGGCAGAGGGGATTATCACAAGAATTATTAAAAGAAAATAGGAATTTTGTACCTGAGACAGTACCAGATGCTGTCTTTTTTATTTGCACAAATATGAAAGGAGTTTTGATATGCTGAAAGGAATCGTGAAATGGTTTGATGTACGGAAGGGATTTGGATTTATTACAGATGAGGACAACATTGATTATTTTGTCCATTATTCCGAAATCCAAGGAGATGGTTTTAAACGGCTGAAGGAGGGGCAGAAAGTGAACTTTGAGCCAGGGGAGGATGACAGGAAACGAAGTGTTGCATTATCAGTGACGATGGAGGAGCAGGAATGAATTGGCGAATCAGGATGAAAAAGCGGCATGCCTTGTTTGTTTTGGTTGCCACTTGTTCTGCTATCAGCTATCTATTTGGCTTTATAGCCCATGCGGAGACAGTCAGAGGTGAGGAGGGGAGGTTTGAGACAGGAGATACACTGGAGGTTGAGACTGGCCTCGGTGATGGATACAGCACATTGGGATTCACCTGTCTGGATACGGATTACCGGGGTGGATATCTGTTTGTGTCGGATGAGGTCATTCCCTACTCCCTGTGTGTCCGTTATGCGGCTTCCAATAACGATTATACCTACTCGGATGTCAGGACATGGCTTAACCAGCAGTTTGCTGATACCTTGTCAGTATCAGGGGACCTGCTCCCCGTAAAACTTTCAGAGACTGGGGATTCCATATCAGACCGGGTTTTCTGCCTGTCTGTTGATGAAGTAAAGAACCCTGCCTACAAAGCGATTACCAGAAAAATCTGGACACCGCAAAGAGGAATGCGCTACTACTGGACCAGGTCGCCTAGAGAGAACACGACAAACCAGGCCTATATGATGCAATACAACGGACACATTGCTTCCAGCCGGGTATCATTAACAGAAGCCGGGGTCCGCCCGGCCTTTGTCATACAGAAGGGAGAACCAGATAATACACAGGGCAGAATCTGGTATACCGGGGATACGATGGAACGGTCAATTGCCGGGAAATCATATACCTTCCGCTGTATTGATCCGGATTACTGTGATGCCGGAAGTAACCGGAATGGAGCGCTGTTTCTCTGTGACACCATTATTGGTGGAAGCGAAAGCCTTTTTGACGTGAGGGCAAATGCCTGGGAAGCGTCTGATTTAAGGGCATGGCTAGACCAGGAATTGGAGGATAGGGAAAATCTTGCGGAAACGGTTACAACCTGCCCGTTTACCTATGCGGGAAAAAGTAATAATTACCAGATTTCAGCCCGGAGCTTTACAAAGCGCAGCCGCCCGGGACTTAAAGTCACGGACCAGATTTTCTGCCTTTCATTGGAAGAAGCACTCCGGTATTCGGATATTTTATGGAGGCTTGGTGGTGCAGAAGAGAATAATTTTATAAATGCAGGAACCTTCACGACGGGCTATTGGCTGCGTACACCTGCGGCCGGCGACGGAACGAAGGGTTATGCTGTTACCTATGACGGCCGGGTGGCACCGGAGGATGTAACCAATAAGAAAATCGGTATCCGTCCGGCGTTTGTGGTAGTTCAGGAATAAAAATTTGCACATAGGGAATTTTCTGAGAAAAAGGAGAACAAGATGAAGAAAAAGATGAAGAGGGGGCAGGCAGTTCTATCTGCATGGACCTTGATTGCAGCGATGGGGTTAACTCCAGTTCTTTCTGTATCATATCCAAACGGTATCGCTACCGTTTATGCAAAGGAGGCCGTTAACGAGGCGGTAGAAGAAGCCGGTACAGCTCCAATGGCCAGTCCGTCAGAAGCTAGGCGGGAGAAAGAAAAAGACAGCGCAGAAGGGGAAATGGCGCAAGCAGGTATCCCCCAGACTGACCAGAAGGCGGACCAGGATACAGGAACTTCAGATTTAGAGGACAAAACAGAAGCAAAAGCGGAGGAAGAGGAAACCGAGGCAGGAACGGAGGAAATCAAAACCAAGGAATCAGAGGCAGGGACAGCAGAAGTCATAATCGATAAAGATGAGCTGATTCCGGCCACTCCTTCCAATGCTACTCCTTCCAATGCCATGTTTTACAAAGGTGCCTTGAATATTTGGGGCGGTATGGAAATGAGTGACCATTTTGATGGAGAGGGAACCGAGGAAGAACCTTACGAGATTAACTCGGATAAGGATTTAAAACTCCTGGCGTATCATGTTGCTAATGAGGAAGTGGACGGTTATGAGGGGTACTATTTTGCTTTGACACGGGACATATCCTTAAGCGATACTGCCTCCTGGCTGCCGATTGGATATTTTACAGAAGCCGGGGACAGCGAACCGAAACCATTTAAGGGGAATTTTAACGGACAGGGATACCGCGTGTATAACCTGAAAATCAGTGATACGACTCAGGATTATGCCGGGCTGTTCGGCAGTGTCCATGGAGCGGTGATTGAAAATCTGACGGTGGACGGACAGGTGAATGCTCACAGTAAGGCGGCACTTCTGGTTGGAGAGACGAACGACAGCACCATAAGTAATTGCAGCTCCAGAGGACAGGTGCGTGGCGTAGGTGTCATCGGTGGGATTGTTGGGGAAGCATATGACAGCGTGATTTTGGAGTGTACCAATACAGCTGGAGTCTTGGGGGGAACCGATGCAGACGGCGTAAATGATGCTTACGCTGGAGGAATCTGCGGCTCTGCCCAATCCTCCTTTATGAGTGACTGCACCAGTGATACCACAGATAGCTACAGCGCTCTTTACTCAGAAGGATATGTAGGCGGAATTGCAGGAAATATCTACGAAACGGAAATATATAATACATATGTGGAAGGTAAGGTTGGCAGCACGTCAGCGGATTATATCGGTGGTCTGGTGGGAAGGATGCAGAGCGGCCAGCTTAAGAATGGCCGGTTTGCAGGGACCATTGGAGCATCTACTTCATCGACATTAAAGACAGCGGGACTCTTTGTGGGATATATTGAAGGTGGGACCATTGATTTAGGAGATGACCTCGCCTATCTCTATACGGATAGTGAGGACAAGTACTCATTAAATCCCTTTGGAAATAAATTAACACCGCAAATTCGGCTGGAACATCACATCGGGGCATATTATTCCAACCAGCGGGATTTTTCCCTTTACCAGATGGGAAGTTTTATAAAGCAGACAAACCGTTATTTTTATGAGGAACTGGAAACGGGAGTTTTGGAAATTGGAAAAGAGAATATCCATCACTATGCTCCCAGTAAGACGGGAGATCCGGTCAGGGGGTATTTGATTACAATTCCGGCTGTGGACCATGGTACACTCTCTGTGCTGGAATCCCAGAATAATTTTGCAAAAGAAATCAACTGGGCAAACCCGGGAGCCGTAGCGAAGGGAGCCAAAGTCCTGGTGTATACAAGTCCTTTAAATGAAACGGAGTCAGAGCCCCCTGTATATTATGAATTGGTGCCGGATTCCCTGTCCTGGACAACCGACGATTTTGACAAAGAGGAAATCATACATACCAATGGGGCTGAAACCTCCTTTACCATGCCGGAAGGAAACATTACCCTGTCTGCTAAATACCGGGCAATGACTAATGGTGTTATCCTGGATAAGACGGAGCTGACGTTTGAGATAGAACAGATACGCAGCGGTTCCCGTTGGAATCCGCAGATAGGCTGGAAGGTTACTGATCCGCAGAAACTGACGGCTACCGTAATACCGGATACGGCGGCAAACAAGAACATCATTTGGAATGTGAAAGATACGGATGGCTCATCTACCGATGTCATCCATGTTACAGAAAATGGGGAGGTATCGGTCAACCAGTCGGCAAAGTGGATTCAGGAGCTGATACAAGCCGGTGTGGCCAATCAGGAATTATATCCGTCCAAAAAGATAACAACAGAGGGAACCAACTATGCGTCTGTTACGGTAACCACAGAAGCCGGGCAGAAGCGTTCCAGTGCATTTGTTACGGTGAATTTCAAGATTACTGACGATACGGTTGTCCCGGTATCAGATGTTAAGCTCGACCAGTCTGAACTGGCATTTGAGATTGTCAGGACATTAGAAGGGGACCGTTTGGATCCTACAGAACGTTATTCCGTCACACCTTCAAAGCGTCTTTATGAAACGATTACTCCGGAATATGCGGACAACAAAAATGTGAAATGGTCTGTAGGTGATGCGGATATGCTCCGGATTGATTCAGAGGGTATTGTGAGTGCCAAAGAGAATGCAAAGTGGATTTTAGATTTAATCAGGGCAGAAGAAGAGAGAAATAAAGAGCACCCTTACGCAAAAAAGGAAGCGTCTGGTACCCGTTCCAATTATGTGACGGTTACAACGGAAGATGGAGGAAAACAGTCGGTATGTGCAGTGAATCTTTCCTTCCGTACCGATGACCAGACCATAGCACATGTAGCATCGGTAGCCTTAGATAAAAGCGAACTTAAGTTCAGCATAGAGAAGGTGATGACCGGCAGCCGGGCCAATCCGTCTGTTTCCTATCAGGTGACGGATGCCCAGCAGCTTACTGCTTTCGTGATGCCAGAAGAGGCGGAGAATAAGGAGGTAAGCTGGAACTCGGAGAATGAAGCAGTGGTATCCGTATCAGGTAATGGTCTGGTGACAGTTTTGCCGGAGGCAGCATGGATAAAAGCCCTTGAGAAGGTCGATGCAGATAATCTTGCAAGGGACAAGTATTATGTATCCACGGCGGCGGGAACAATGGAAACCAGTATTCAGGTGCTTACCTTGGATGGGCAGAAGTCCGCAGAGTGCAAAGTCATTGTAGCGTTTAAAACAACAGATCAGACACAGCGGCCATCAAGCGGTTCATCGGGTGGAAGTTCCTCCAGTGGTGGTGGAGGCGGTTCCAGCCGCTCTGTCATAGGAAGTGCTATGAGTCCAAACTCTGACAGTGCTGGAACCTGGATTCAGGATAGTACCGGCTGGTGGTATCAGAATAAAGATGGAAGCTATCCGGCTGCCTGCTGGCAGCTGCTTACTTATAATGGGACAAGTGAGTGGTACCATTTTGATGAGAAAGGATATATGCAGACCGGATGGTTTACAGATACGGACGGGAACCGCTATTACCTCCATGCCGTTTCAGACGGGACCAGAGGACGTATGTATACCGGCTGGAACCTGATTGACGGAGTGTGGTACTATTTTAACCCCACATCAGACGGAACCAAGGGCTCTTTATTCATGAACCGCCAGACGCCAGACGGATACCGGGTAGATGCGTCCGGGGCTTGGGTAGAGTAGTTGGTAAAATTGCATATGGAAGGAAAGGCATGGAGAGAGTATTTTCATGCCTTTTCTTTTGTAGCCATTTTATGAAGTTATTGGGTGCTGGAAGGGATGCCTTTGAGGTAATTCCTTTTAAAAAAATTCAGAAATGCCCTCGACATAGATTCCAGAGACTTTGTATGCTATGGATAGAAGGAGGTGCTTATAATGAGAAAAAGTACAGGTTGGAAGCTGGCCTTCATATTCCTGGCAGTTACCCTAAACCCGATGTCGGCGCATGCAGGAACATGGAAGGATACGTCAGCCGGCTGTCAATACCAGAAAGATGATGGAAATTATGCGACGGCGGAATGGATAACAGAGAATGGAACATCGTATTATCTGAATCAGAATGGAATTATGGCTGTAAATACTACTACACCAGACGGATACCTGGTGGCAGCAGACGGCAGTTGGGTGACCGAACAGCAGGCGCTTGGCGGCTATGTCCGAACCCCGTATGATAACCGGCCTTATTATTACGATCCAGAATGGCAGGTATATATCTTTGATGAAGATACGGACTATGCGTGGGTGAATGACACACGGGTATTGGCTGCGGTCAGGGGAATTATCCCTGCATCGGAGCTGTCAGAAAAGAACCAGGTAGTTTATGAGGAGGTGTGCAGGTTTCTGACTGGTTTTGACTATGGCGCCAGTGATTATGAAAAGGCGACCAGGATTTATGATGAGATTACATTACGTGCGACCTACAATCGGGGAAAATATACACAGGCAGATGATGAGGTCTACAGCATTCTGGTGAATGGGACTGGCAAGTGTGTTGGGTTTGCCAGGGCCTATAAACTTTTGGCCAATGCAGTAGGGCTTAAGTGTGCGCTTCGGGAGGATTACGTGCACATGTGGAATGCCGTATATATAGATGGTCAGGCAAAAAGCATTGATGTATCTTCAACGAGAACGGATGCGTGTTTTTATCTGGATGTAGTGGAACTCAAATGTCCGTTCTGCGATTACAGAAATGTATTCGGATTAAGGGAGGTTTGCCACCCTTGTCCAAACTGCAAAGCGCAGTTGTATAATCCTGATATGAATTAAATAGCCTAAGTCAAACCGGCACAGCAATATTAGTCTATGCCGGTTTTTTGGAAATGAGGAAAAATATGATACGACACGATAGATTTTTCAAAAGACTGAAGCGTGGTGGCTCGCTGTTTTTAGCGGTGTTACTTGCGGTTCAGTCTTTTTTTAATGTTGGATTTGGTATTATTTCAGCAGATGCATCGGGGGGAGAAAACAGAGGAAGTACGTTTGCCTATTATGGCTCCCAGAATCTTTTAAAAGAGGGAGCAAGTTTTCCCTTTTATGGAAAAAAACATAATCGGGTTGGCCTTTGGCCATATGGGATTACCAATGTAGAAGGCGGCCATTCAGCACCTGGATACTGCCTGGAACCGAATAAGTCCATGCGTTCGGGCACTTCGGGAACGATTGTAACATATGACCTTGATACGGATGGTGACAACCTGCCCCTTGGGCTGACAAGAGAGGATGCGGAAATTTTATGGTACGCCCTCTCATCATCAGGTAATTTTGAAGGAGGCGTTTCGGGAAATGGGAAAATCGGCCAGGGACATTATATTTTGGGGCAGGCAGCTACCTGGGCCATTATGTCAGGAAATTGGAATGGGTTAGATGATTTCCGTAGTCAGATGGAAGTCCTAATCGAGAACCTGAAAGATCCTATGCTTGCGATATTGACAAGAGGAGCATTGGAACAATTTTTTAAACAGGTTAATGGAGCCGTGGAGGAAGGAGCCGTTCCACCCTTTGCATCTAAATTTCAAAGCCAGGCGCCGGTACATAAGATGAAGGAAAACGGGGATGGGACCTATAGTATTACATTGGAGTTTGACGGTGATGATTGGAGGCAGTCCACGCTTGTTTATGATTTGCCAGAAGGGTGGAATGTGTCTCTGGAACATGGCAGAATCACATTTACATGTACGACAGGTAATCCCGATATTGGCCTTGTGAGGGGACATTTTCAGGATGGCTCCCTGGGGGCTCAATACTGGGTTAAGCCAAATAGCTTTAAAATCTGGTATCCGGATGGTTGGAACGAGAGCAGTGCAGTAGATGGGAAACAGGCCATGATTACAATGGCAGGGAAACAGGAATCGTGGGAGGTTTGGCTGTCTTTTGGAAAAAGTACAACACACCGCGGGGAAGGAGACTATGAAATTCCATATATCCAGTACCTTCATGAGGAGACCTTTAAGCGGGATTATGTCATTGAACTGGAAAAGCAGTGTTCCGAGACAGGGAAAACTTTGGAAAACTCCACCTTTGAAGTATTAGAAAAGTTTGAGTTTTCGCAGCTTGACGGGACAAATCTGGAAAAAGACCAGTTTATGAAAATGGTGCACACATCAGAAGGGAAATTTGAAGATTTAACTGTGTGCGATATGGGGCTTGGTACAGATGCCAACGGACATTTTTCGCATTCGGATAAAAAGCTTTATAAATATGAGAAGACTTATTGTGGGGGACACCCAGATCCAGTCATTCATTATGTGGATGGTGACTCTGACTCGGCCGATGAAGAAAATGAACGCCGGAAGAAGAAAGCCTGGGAAGCCTGGCAGGAGTGCGTGGACTGGTGTGAGGAAAATTGTGATTTCCATTCCATCGATGAGGGCGTTGCCAGAGACTTAATGGAGGAGGACCGGGATGAGGCATGGAATACCTATATTCACCTGAAGCGTATTTACACAGTCAGGGAAACAGACGCCAGAACCGGATATATCCTTCATGACCTGCATAATGATGATGTCTCCATTGAAATTGTTGAATTTTCATCTTCTCAATCAGAAGGAGAGGGTGCCATTACCGGCTATTACCCTGGCAATCGGGCAGTTTCGGTTCGAGAGATGGAGGAGGTGCCGCAGTTGTCAAAATCGGAGAAGGTTACAGATATTGTTCAGGCGGGAATGTCAGATGAAGGGAATCAAATCAGTGATTCAGTTACCGGACAGGAAAAAATACCTGAGGATAAAGGGAATGAACAAGAGCATGCTTTTAAGGAGCATGAGAACACAAAGAAACATGAATCGGAATCTTCCGGTGACACAGCAGAGACCGGCGAGGAAGGGGCGAAGGAAGTGGAGGCCGGGTCAGAGGAAACAGCAGATACAACAGAAATAAAAGAGTCTGATGAGGCATCCCAGCCATCAATGGAAAACAGAGAGGAAACAGATGAAGAGGCCAGTCCTGAAGCTGAGACGCAGGATTCTGGAAATGAAGCTGAATCAGTGGAAGAAGAGACCATAACAGAGGACCTTCCTACCGTAGCAACCAGATCCCAGATAGGGATAGAAAAGGACGTGGCCACACCGTCAAATGCGTCCACCTATTTGGTTTCACGCCCGGCCTCTATAAAAGTTGGAACAGGCGGACACTGGGAATGGGATGGTGTCCAGGAAGACAGTGAGGTGGCACCGATTGAGCAAGGCAGCTATCCGTCCGGGTACATTGGTTACGCTTATCTGGTGAAGGATCACAGGACAGAAGGAGAGCTGCATATTAATAAGCGGGATAAAGAACTTTTTGAGCTGGAAGAGGACAGCTATGGAAAAGCCCAAGCAGATGCGACCTTAGAGGGCGCTGTATATGGACTATATGCGGCGGAGGACATCAGGCATCCAGATGGGAAAACCGGTGTTGTATTTTCTGCGGGGGAGTTGGTATCCATTGCCACAACGGATAAAAATGGTGATGCTTCATTCTTAACCATAACAGAAGTATCAGAAACATCAAGAGAGGTACCGAATCTCTATACGAATAATGAAGTGCGGAATGGAAATGGCTGGATTGGACGTCCGCTTATTTTAGGCAGTTATTATATAGAAGAAATCTCACGCTCTGAAGGTTATGAACGTTCTGTAACCGGCAAGAACTTATCTGAGAGCAATCGAACAGGAAAGCCTATTGTCTTAACCGCGTCAGGGAGTGCCTATACAGATGGATTTACCCATAGTATTAATGAATGGTTTGAGGATTCCTATGATTTTACGGTTAAATATTATAAAACAAAGGGTTTCGATATTCTGCTTTCCGGTCTCCCGGAGCGTGTCAAGGCATATGAGGTGACAAGAAAAGAGACTGCATCACAGGAGCAGGTGATAACCGGAACAGAGCGCGTAGAGAAAAAAGATGCGCAGGGAAATATCCTGTACCGGACTGCCGAGGGTGGAGAATACAAGTTAGACGAAAACGGGAATAAGATTATAAAATCAGATGATAGCGGCAATCCGGTGTTGTCTGACCGGGCGCTCACCCAAACTGTTTCGGCAGTGAACCGATTAAATGATTATATCTCATCCATTGAGCGGGAGGAACCGTCCGATTTGGATATGGAAGAATCAGAAGATATTGACGAGGATTATATTTTGTGGGAGACGTCATCGGCTCTTGCTCTTTCGGGGTATAAGAGTGGGCTGTCTGATTACCCGTTTAAAAAACTCAAATTATCTGGAAAGACAAATGGGAAGATGATAGATGAGATTCTGACCTTCTGCTCCTCGGAAAGTTTTTGGGATGCATATGATGTAGATGCAGTATATGAGGAGGCGGGAACCTGGTATGCAAGAATTCGTTATGGATATAAAGCATTGGCGAACCAGCCAGCCATTTATGAAAGCGGCAGTGGTCTTTTAGTAATCCGAAAGGAATATGAGGGCGGGTTTTATTATGCAGTCTATGAAGAGGGACAGTATGATATGGATGGTTACCGCTTCACAGTAGAGAAAAAGGAACTGGACCTGGAGGCTTTGGGGCAAGACGAAATTCTGTTAAAGACGGTTTATGCACCTGTCTATGAGACCTATGCGGCTGGGGAGTTCATATTGGACAGTGAAGGACAGAAAATCCCGCAGATGGAGGCGGTTCCAATCTATACCAGCCAGGAGGTGGTTTCCTATGAGGAAATTCTGACCCCTGTAAAGACAACCGCAGTGGAGGGCCAGGTGAGCATCCATGTGGATACGGACGAGGAATTTACAGAGGGGGAAAAACATGAGAGAACTTACCGTGTAGTGACAGAACAGAAAATAACAGAATATACAGCAACCGTGAACGTCATGACGACCAAACCTGCACAGAAGAGTGGCTCTTATCTAAAGTTCCCTGTATTATTCTATCCGGGCCAGTATGAAATCTATGAAGATAACGGCACACGGAAAGAGCCGGTTATTATGCTGGAGCGGGTGATTAAGCAGGCAATCGAGGTGAAAAAGGATATTGCTCTGGACTCCTATGAGCATAATACCTATGAGATTCACCGTGACCCGTTTACCGTTCTTTTTGGAGGGTATAACGGAACACAGGAGACGAAGACGCTTCCCGGCTTTTTCTTTAAACTGTATCTGCGTTCTGATTTAGAGAAAACAGACAAGCTTATGAAAAAGGAAGATGGCAGTTATGACTATGTAACATTTTTCAAGGAAAATCCCGATGCTGCGTCTGAGCTTGCAATTGAGTGGGATTTGGAAAAGTATGATGCAGACGGGGATATGACAACCGTACATGCAAACCGGGGCGGCGGGAAGGACGACTACTGAGGACAAAGCAGGATGCTTCCTTACGGTACATATGTTTTGGTGGAGCAGCAGCCAACAGGCATCCCACAAAAACATTATGAGATTGATGCGCCTCAGGAGGTAGAGATTCCTTTTGTTCCACAGATAGATGCCGATGGTACAGTACATGATAAAATCCCATCTAAGGAATATCTTTACGACTCTGCCATGACACCGGAGGAATTGACTGAGCGTTATCAGATTCGATTTAATGAAGAAACCCATATCATATATGCGCATAATAATGACGGCGATTTTGAAGTGTTTAAGTATGGTCTGGAGCCGGACCGCAGAAGGGATTGCCAGAATGAGACAGTAGCGAGGTATTATCATTACGGCTCTATCAGCGAGGATGCTGGAAGTGCAGACCAGGTGTATTATGAAACTTATTACGACCGGGATGGAACGATAGCGGATTATGGTGTAACAATGAATGGAGTGGTTACCATGACCGGAAAGTCTACTGCCGTGGACCGGATGTACGCGAAAGCACTTGTACCCTGGAGTGTGTTAGATCCCAGATATGGAGAAGTAATCAACGATGACGGCGATATCGGAAACCGGGAAGCTGGCCTGGAGACAGATGGAACCTTTAATTTTATTTCCTTTGCAGTCAAGGATTTTGAGAATGAGTTTTACAGCTCCAGACTCAGGATTGAGAAATTGGATTCTGAAACTGGAGAAAATATTCTGCATGAAGGAGCACTCTTTAAGATTTATGCAGCCAAAAGGGACGTGATTGGAAATGGTGCTTCCGGTGTGACAGGAAGCGGGGATATCCTGTTTGATGAGGAGGGAACACCTCTCTATGAGGAACGTGAACAGATTTTCATGCAGGACGACACCGGAGCGGAAGTAGGGGTTTTTAAGGCTTACACCACAATCCGGGACGGAGAAGTTGAAGGAGAGGACGGAAGCCTTCATACAGAGAAGCAGTGTGTGGGGTATCTGGAAACGTATCAGCCGTTAGGCGCCGGCGCTTATGTTCTGGTGGAGGTAGAGGCACCGGATGGATATGTGAAGTCGAAACCTATTGCATTTACGGTATACAGCGACAAGGTGGAATATTATGAAGACGGCAATCAGGAGAAAAGGACGCAGGCGGTAAAATACCAGTACATGCGTCCCATTGGCGCTGACGGGAAAACCGTTGTAGAGGATATGCACCAGATTATTGTAAAGAATGCACCTACACATATAGAAATACATAAGCTGGAAAACCGTGCGGATGCCGTCACATACCGTGTAGAGGGAGATGAAAAGCAGCTAAATAACCGCGGGGACGTGGATTTACAGTATAAACCCAATGGGGAATTTGCCGGGTTTGGTTATGTGACAAAACGCCTTGAAAACGGTCAGGAGAAGATATATGTGGAGAATGCAACACTGACATTGTATGAGGGGTTGGAAGTAAAGCAGACTGGGGAACACGAGTATGAGAAAGTCAAGGTGAAGAGAAATCTATTTGGCTCAGTAATAGGAATCCAGGCGTATGATACCGGCGTGGATACCGATATAAGACAGACTGGGACAAACGCAGCAGGGCAGGCGGAGTGGGATATTACAGAAGAGGATAATCCACCCGTGGACATATGGTATTTCGACTTAAAATATGATCCCACAGAACTTGATGAACAGACCGGCATCCTCTATGGACTGGATGATTGGGGGAACCGTCTCTGTATGTTGGATTCAGAAACAGGTATGGCTTATGTGAAAGATAAAACCGGCGCAGTGATTGTCTGGCCGCTTGATGAAAATGGGGATAAAATCATTTCCCAATCCGTAGAAGTATATACCAACGGGGAAGGAAATTCATCTATCAACATGGATTTGCAGCCAGTACCAGATGAAAACGGGCTTCCTATCTATTATAAGGATGGCGGTGTTACATGGATTGAGAATGAATGGGTGACGGACCATGGTGCCTGTGAAATTGCAAGAGTAAGGCAGGGCGCCTATATCCTGGAGGAGACAGCTGCCCCGTTGTCAGACGGTTATGTACAGTCCGCAGCAGTCGGTGTGATTGTCCGTGATGTAAGCGAGAAGCAGTCCTATGTGATGGAGGATGATTACACAAAGATTGAGGTATCAAAGCTTGATATGACTTCCAGAAAAGAGATTGAGGGCGCGGTTTTAACACTCTACGAAGCATACCGCGTCTATGATGATTCCGACCGGGGGTGGCATTTGGAAATTCTCCGGGATATGGAGGACAAACCGATTGTAGCGGAACGATGGGTGTCAGAAGGAAACGTTCCACACTGGATTGACCATATCATGCCGGGAGATTATATTCTCCAGGAAACAAGAGTACCAGCAAAGGCCGGCTATGTGACGGCGGAGGATGTGGAAGTCACCATATTGGAAACCGGTGAAGTACAGGGCTATGTAATGGAAGATGATCATACAGCGGTAGAGGTTTTAAAGCTGGACTCCCGGACCGGGGCTGTGATGGATAATCTTCACCGGGCCACACTGGCTTTATACGAAGCCCAGGTAGATGAGAATGGGGAAGTGCAGTATAGAGATGATGGAACGATACTCTATCATCAGGAAAAGAAGGTGTATGAATGGCAGACAGATGATGGAAGGGAGGTGAGAAAAACGGCCCATCAGGTTACCATACCGGGTGGACACAGCTACACGGCCTATGATTATGAGATAGAGCAGGTTCCGGGAACCAGTCAGGCGGTTTGCTATATCACGGAGACAGGAGCCATGCGTTTTGAGTATCTTCCTGTAGGGAAATATGTGTTGGTAGAAGAGCAGGCTCCTTACGGTTATACAGTGGCAGCACCGGTTTATGTACCAGTCCTTGATGTGGGTTCTAAGGAACGGGTGCAGACCATTACCATGACAGACGAACCGATTCAGGTACTCCTGACAAAAGTGAATGTGGCAGGTGGAAAAGAAATTACCGGAGCCACAGTTGCCGTCTACCGTGCAAAGGAAGATGGTACACTTGCCAAACACCAAATGAAAGACAAAAACGGGAATCTGTTGTATGTAACCGATACGGACGGCAATCTGTTGCAGGATGAAGATGGGAACCATATTCCGGCTATGGAGTACGAAGATGCGTATCTGGTGGAACGCTGGATTTCCGGCTCAGACGGAACATACACGAAGCGGGACCAGAAAGAAGGCAGGATACCGGAAGGTTATGAAATCGGGGATTTAAGGCTTCATGAGTTAAGTCAGCCGGCCGCAGGGAATTACTATTTTGTTGAGGAACAGTCTCCCTTTGGATATGTGAGGGCTGCAGAACTGCCGTTTGCGATTGTTGATACACTGGAAATTCAAAAGATTGAACTGGTAAATGAACTGATTCTGGGCCAGGTTGAGATTATCAAGACCGATAAAAGGAATCCGGAACAAGTTTTATCAGGTGCAAGGTTCCGATTGTCCAATCTGGATACCAATGTGGCGACCATTCTGATAACGGATTCCAATGGTCGGGCAGTCAGCTCCCCGGTCCCCATTGGAGGGATAGGAACGGATGGGGCGGTAAGCCTCTATCATTTCCGGATACAGGAGGTGGAAGCGCCTGACGGTTATCTGCTTGACCCGACAGTCCACGACTTCCAGTTTAATATAAAGACAGACCAGTACCAGACGCTCACCTATCAGTATGAAGCAGCGGATAGCCCTAATAGGGTTATCATTTCTAAAAAGCAGCTTACAACAAAGGAGGAACTGCCAGGCGCCAGCTTAGAGGTCCGCAGAGTCACAGAGATGGTTGACAAGGATGGGACGGCTATACGGATTGACGGTGATGTGATTGAAAGCTGGATTTCCACGGAGGTCCCGCACGAACTGGAATGCCTGACAGAGGGGATGTATGTCCTAATCGAGACACGGGCACCGGAAGGGTATATAGAAGCAGAGAAAGTGTACTTTACAATATCCGGGAACATGACAGTGGATGACATCCCTATGGTGGAGATGTTTGATGATGATACCAAGATTGAAATCAGAAAGGTGGACAGTGAAAACGGAAATCCTTTAAAGGGCGCGAAGATGCAGCTGATTTTGGAAGCGTCCGGGGAAATCATTAAGGAATGGATTACAGATGAAACCGGAGCGATTCAGTTCTTCGGTCTCCCGGCAGGCGTGTACTTAGTGAAAGAGGTAGAGGCTCCTGAAGGATACCAGATACCGGAAGGTCCCATGCGGATTACCGTGACCAAAGATTATAAGCAACAGACGTTCGTAATGGAGAACCGGATGACCGAATTGATGATTGACAAACTGGACGAGGAGACCTGGGAACCGGTAACAGGAGCAGTGCTGCAGCTTACAGATGGGGGAGGAAATCAGGTGGCGAAATGGGTTACCACTGGGGAACCGGAACTAATCCGCGGCTTAAAGGCAGGCTGGTATATACTGGAGGAAATTCAGGCGGCAGACGGCTACCTGCTTTTAAAGGAACCAGTGAGAATCGAGATTCTGGAGAAAGCAGGAATACAAAACGTTACCATTACCAACCGGAAACTTGAAGTGGGAGTGGCAAAAACAGATAAAGAGACCGGAGAAAACCTGGCGGGAGCAAGACTTCAGTTGATTCGAGATGCCGATGGCATGGTATTGAAAGAATGGGTAAGCGGGAAGATACCTGAAATTTTTAAAGGACTTTCTGCTGGAGACTATACAATTAGGGAATTGACGGCTCCAGAGGGCTATGCAGTAACAGAGCATTTAAACTTCTGCGTGAGTGGAACCGAGGAAAAGCAGGAGATTACCCTGGTAAATGAGAAGATTGTGGTGGAACTCCAGAAGACGGACACCTTGGAAGGCAGCCCAGTGGAAGGCGCGGTTCTTCAGCTTCTAAAGGCTGCGGGGACAAACGAGGAAACTGTAATGAAAGAATGGGTGTCAGGAAAGGAGCCGCTTATCCTAACAGGAATACCGTCTGGTATCTATACCATAAGGGAAACACAGGCACCGGAAGGATATGTCCCAATGGAGGATATGAAAATTGAGATCCTTCCTAATCAGACCATCCAGCATTTTGATATTAAAAACCAGCCAATCCAGATAGAGATAGGAAAGGTTAGCGGAGAAACAGGAAAACTGCTGGGCGGCGCTGTTCTTCAACTGGTAAGAAATTCGGACGGTACAGTAATCCGGGAATGGACATCCAGGGACGGTGAGGCTGAACACTTTAAAAACCTTGCGGGTGGAACGTATATAATACGTGAGGTGAAGGCTCCCTCTGGCTATAAGAAAATGGAGCCGCAGGAAATAGAAATAAAAGATATTGAGGCGATACAGGAATTTGTGGTCAAGAACTATAAACTCACCCATTCAGGTGGCGGCGGTGGCAGCACTCCGAATCACCCGAGACCCTCAGCGGAGTATATGGAACTGTTTAAGATTGATGGAAGAACTGGCCAGAAGCTTGCAGGGGCAAAGATTACCGTTTACAATCCAGACGGCAGTGTCTATGCGGAAGGATTTACAAATGCAGCAGGAACATTCCGGTTTAAGAAGCCTTTAAAAGGAGCCTATACATTTAAAGAGACGGAGGCACCAGAGGGATACTATCTAAATGAGGTACTGCATGCGTTTGCAGTAACTGAAGATGGGACCATAGAAGGGGATACGACTATGGAAAACTACAGTAAAACAGAAATGATAATCTCTAAAGTGGATGTAACAACAGCAGAGGAACTGCCTGGCGCCGAGATCGAGGTCACAGACCAGGACGGAAACCATATCTTCTCCGGCATTAGTGATGAAAAGGGAAAAGTATATTTTCCGGTCCCGTCTCCGGGGAAATATCATTTCAGGGAACTGACAGCACCGGAAGGGTATGACAGAAACGAGACGGTCTTTTCATTCATGGTGTTTGAGGACGGCAGTATAATTGGCGACAATACCATTACCGATCAGAAACATTACGGAACAATCACGGCCAATTATGAGACAAATAGAAGGGGAGAGGGTGATTTGATGGTCGGTGAACTTAATCATGCACCAAAGACAGGAGATACCAGCTATTTTGTAGGGGTGTTCATGGCATGGCTTGCATCCGTAGTCAGCCTGTTAATTGTTTCCCTCTCAAAGTGGAGAAAAAAACAAAAGAAATCAAAAACAGGGATAAAGGCTGGCATGTTTTTACTGTTGGCAATAATGGTAGTTAGTACGCCGGTGATGGAGTCTCAGGCAGCGGAAGATGTAATTGAAAATATATATGAGGAACACCAGTATACAACGGAAAACCCCGATTCTAATGAAGCAGAAAAGCTGTTTGAAAAAGAAATTGAGAGAGACGGAAAAAAATACCGTCTCTCAGAAATCCGGACAGAAGTGCTGGAAGAACAGGGGAAAAGGAGTTCTGGAAATTCTTTTGAAATCGCAACAAGCCCGTTTCTTGATGGAAAAGTGGAGGTTAGGCCGAAAGAACAGATAACCCGGAATGGAATTACTTATCATTTGGTAAAATCCCAGAAGGAAGCAGCCGTTATACAGGCTCATGAGGTACCGGTAAGCGAGGAAGTCTTATATGAAGCAGTGGAAGCCAAGGACATGATACCGTCAAAAATCAAGATGACGGTAACAGATGAGAAAACCGGGCAGATGATGGAGACTATTGCAAAAATTTCTGACCAGACATTTGGCGGGGAGCGCCTGGACGATACATTTTCCTTTTCAGCTGTGTTCCATGAATATGGGCTGGACGGCTATTGGATTGGGGACCAGGTTTTTAAACTGAGTGGGACTGAACCAGACTTCACCGGATATGAAGGGCAGCTCCTTTCTCTGATTAAGGCTGATGCTGAGCATTATACCATAGAAGCAGCAAGGTGGGATGGGGAAGCTTACACAGATGAAGCGGGTATCCTATGCCGTAGGGTTGTTATAACTGGTACCAAGAAGGTGAGTGACTGCACAGTGATGTATGAGGGAAGTGCCTATTTTCCAGAGGAGGAAGGCGTACGCCTGATTTCTACCTATGATAGCGGCGAAGAAGGGGGAGAGCAATACACCATGAAAGCAACGGGGGTTTACATACCTAAAAAGAACCATGGAGCAGCGGTCGCCACTGTGATTGGTGTTACCAGTGTCGGTGCAGGTACTGCAGGATATACCTATTATCGGAAAAAGAAGCATAATCAAAACGTATAAGCAAAGAGGGGAGGAATGGGACATATTTCTCCCCATAAAAAATTAATGCCCTTGTATTAAGGATTAACCGTTTTATACAATAGAACTATATTAAGGAGGAAGGAGATAGAAGAAATGAAAAAAAACAGAAAGTAGTCCGGATACATCCGCGTAAGAAACCTAACCTTACAATGCCCGTTTGTCCTTACTGTGGACGAGACGCTGTTCTGCGGCCAGCCGAGTATGTGTATGGTGATGATACGATAACTGCAGGAAGCATGCTGTATGTATGCAGCGGATATCCGGATTGCAATTCCTATGTAGGAGTTCATAGAGGAACGAAAAAGCCTATGGGCTCTTTGGCGGATAAAGAACTTCGTAATAAAAGAATCCGCGCGCATCGTGCCATGAACAGACTGATTGAAAGTGGGTACATGTGCAAAAATGGAGTTTATGCCTGGTTATCCTGCAGCTTCAACCTGCCGCCTAAAGAGACACACATCGGCTGTTTTTCAGATTATATGTGTGAGCAGACTATCATGGAGTGTGAACGAGTATTAGAAAATTGGAAAGGAAAAAGAGCTGCATAAAAGGGGGCATAAGCACATGAGATTAGAGCCATCAGATAAACCAATGTACCACAGAATGGATCAAAGGGATAGAGCATTGATTATGATACCTGTTTTTGGAATAGCAGCCTCATTGGGGCTGTTTTTTCTTGCGGCCCGTTTTCCGGCCATCATCGGTGGACCATTCATCGGGCTTGGTGTGTGTGGTATGTTTGGAAGCGCAATTCGCTATTGGAAGCTAAAGCAGTTGATTATGCCATTAAGCGGATGCTGCTTAGAAATTCAGACCAGTTGTTTTGTTGCAAGGCAACCTTGGAAGAGGGAACACTACGAGCAATGCAGAATCTATTTTAAGGAAGTTCAGGCGCTAATAAGGGAAGCCAAAGCAGGTGGTTTTTATCTACAGATTCCAGAAGGCGGTGAGAGTGAAATCCGTGGGTTTGGAGAAAACCGGCGGTGTCTTTTCTATGTCAGCCCATTTGGTTACCCGGAGGATAAGATGCAGGCCATGTACCAGACCATAAAAGAAAGGCTGCCTGAAACGGCAGAAATATATGAATATGAAACATGAATGGATGGGAGTTCCGGAAATGTTAATGAAAAAGCTAATCATAAATGCAGGTGTCATACTGGGCATCCTGGCAGCGGGAGTTTTTATGGAGATTCATCAGGAGGGAGAAGGTGTTTTAAAACTCACAATACTGTGCGTGACCGGCCTGGGTCTTTACTTTCTATACCTTTGTCAGGTTATTTTCCAGAAGAAATATGAGACGCTGGTGGGAGAAGTGACCCTGATACAAAACTGTAAGGGCAGAAAAAGATATTGGGAAATTGAGGTGGTAGATGGGGAAGGCAAGGCAAAGCGACTTCTGGTACCGGTTCAGAGTGGGGTGAGGAAAGGGATTGTGTACCGATTTTTCTTGAAGAATGATATTTTGCTGGGGGTGGAGGAAATGTGATGAGTTATAGAAATATATGGTAATCTGAGGGTGAAGTATGTCAAAGATAGCTGTATCCTGCTTGACTACTTCAGTAGTAATAGCAGTAAGCGTATGTAGTAAAATCATTGTATGATACATTGTTTATATGCCAGATTTTTTTTATAAAATAATTTTAGACTATCTCTTGACAACAAAGAAAGCAAGTGATATATTCTATATGATGATATAAAATATTTAGTCATAAGGAGGTGAGAAAAATTGCCGCGCTTTACAGAACAAGAAAAAGAAATCATAAACAGGAAACTTTTGATAGAGGGGGAAAAGCTGTTTGCAGCACACGGCTTGAAAAAAGTAACGGTTGATGATTTAGTAGCTGCTGTAAATATATCGAAAGGTTCATTCTACGCTTTTTATCCGAGTAAAGAACACTTATATGTAGAAATCAATTTTCGCTTACAGAAAGAGCTATTTACTAATATTGAAACAACAATTAAAGGAAGAAAGTATGAAAATCATAGGGACTTAACAAAAGATGTTATCACTTTGGGGGTAACTGGGTTGATTAATTCTCCTATTCTTTCGCAGATCGATTTGTCTTTAATGGACTATCTGCAAAGGAAACTTTCGCCAGATATATTTGACAGTCATATGCACAATGATATACGTATACTAGAAATGCTTGAAGATTTAGGGGTTATTTTTACGATTCCGCATACGGTTATCATAAAATCCCTGTATTCTGTTTTATCCTGTTTGGAACAGTTCAAGGAGGATAAAGAACTGAATATGATACAAAATCTTTTAGTGAATGGCATTGTTCAACAAGTAGTAGCAGAGTAACAATTTTGTTTGGTTATTTGACAGGCAGATAGCCAAACATATTTTTTACAGTTTGTATGACTATATATTCTTATGAGTCATAAAGTTTGAGGAGGACAAAATAATGATTGATGTAAAAAAACTGTATTTTAGCTATACTGACAAACCGTTTGTCGAGAATGTAAGCTTCCATGTTGGGAAAGGAGAAATTTTTGGATTTTTGGGCCCTTCTGGTGCCGGAAAATCAACCATTCAAAAAGTTTTGACCGGACTTAATACAAAATATAAAGGCAGCGTAAAAGTTGCAGGTACAGAAATACGGGAGCGTACAAATCGGTTTTATGAAAATATCGGTGTTGATTTTGAATTTTCAACCTGTTATGAGAAATTCACTGCACGACAAAATCTCGCCTATTTTGCTTCTCTGTATGAAAAGCAGCCCCGGTCTATTGACGAACTATTGCATATGGTTGGATTGGAAAATGACGGAGATAAAAAGGTTGGCGATTTTTCCAAAGGTATGCGTTCCCGCTTGAATTTTATCAAAGCGTTGATACATGACCCAGACATATTATTCCTTGATGAACCGACAAGCGGTCTTGACCCTACGAATAATCGTTTGATGAAAGATATTATCCTTGCAGAAAAGAAACGTGGAAAAACGGTTATCATTACTACTCACAATATGTTTGACGCAACAGAGCTATGTGATCAGGTAGCCTTTATCGTTGCCGGAAAAGTAAGCGCATTGGATAGTCCGCATAATTTGATTATGTCAAGGGGGGCTGCAAAAATACAATATACCTACTATGACAAAGGTGAGAAAACGGGAGAATGTCTGCTTGATAGAACCACAGAAGATAAGTTATTGAAAAACTTAATTTCCGAAAACCGTCTGCTTTCCATTCATAGCAGTGAGCCTACATTAAATGATATTTTTGTAGATATTACAGGGAGGACACTTCAATGAGATTGGGACGTTTAATTTGTGGTGATATACATTTCCAATGGAAATATGGTTTCTATTTTATCTACTTTATTTTAACCGTTTTATATGTGTGTGGGATTGCCGCTTTGCCGGAACATTGGAAAACGGATATTGCTTCTATTATGATATACTCTGACCCGGCAGCAATGGGATTGTTTTTCATGGGAGCGATTGTTCTTTTGGAAAAAAGTCAAAAGGTATTAAATGCTATGGTGGTATCTCCTGTAAAAATATCTGAATATATACTTTCAAAAACAGTTGCGTTGATTGCTATTTCTACGGTAATTGCATTGATATTAGGGTTAGTTTCCGGCAGCAATCATTTGCTTGGTATCGCAGTTGGTACTGCTTTGACATCAGCAATCTTTACTATGCTTGGAATTATTGCAGCTACAAAGATTTCAAACTTGAACCAGTTTCTTATTGTAATTATGCCGATAGAAATTGTTTGCTTTGTTCCACCTATTGCTGGTCTGTTTGTGACTTTACCAGATGTGTTTTGCTTTTTTCCGTTCATGGCTTGTATGAACCTTATAACTGGAAAAAGTATGTTACTATCGTTCGATATGGTAATTGTAATTGCTACGCTGATTATCCTCTACATAATTGCAAGGGATACAGTTGAGCATATGTGGAAAAGTTTGGGAGGTGTAAAGCTATGAAAAGGATACTATCCAGTGCCATACAAGTATTTAAGCAAATCAAAAGCGACCCTATGATGTTTGCGGCTTGCTTCACCCCTTTTATTATGGGAGCTTTAATCAAATTTGGTATTCCATTTTTTGAAAGAATAACAAAGTTTTCTTTACAAGGATACTATCCGATTTTTGATTTATTGCTTTCTATCATGGCTCCTGTACTGCTTTGTTTTGCATTTGCCATGATTACGTTAGAGGAAATTGATGATAAAGTATCGCGGTACTTTTCAATTACCCCTCTTGGTAAGGCGGGATATCTCTTTACAAGGTTGGTAGTACCCGCAATTATTTCAGCGGTCATTGCTTTTATCGTACTTTTGCTTTTCTCATTAGAAAAGCTACCCACTAGAATGATGATTGGTTTAGCACTTCTCGGCTCGGTACAGGCAATCATTGTTTCACTTATGATTATTACCTTATCCGGTAATAAATTAGAGGGTATGGCTGTAACAAAACTTTCTGCACTTACACTGTTAGGCATTCCAGTTCCTTTCTTTATAGATAGTTACTACCAGTTCGCGGTTGGCTTCCTCCCATCATTTTGGGTAGCAAAAGCCGTACAGAATGAAGCAGTTCTTTATTTTCCCATAGCATTGGTAGTAGCTTTGATCTGGTACTACTTCCTTATAAAACGTCTGTTTCGGAAGCTGGCAGGATAAGGGGACATATATGAAAAAAAATAAAATCCTGCCAAACGAAAATGTAAATACGGCAATCCGGGTTTCCACAATTACACTAATCATCAACCTGATTTTATCGCTGCTTAAATTTGCCGCAGGATATATAGGAAAGTCAAGTGCCATGCTGTCAGACGCTGTTCACTCGGCCTCTGATGTATTAAGCACAATCATTGTGATGGCTGGAATTAAAATATTAGAAAAACGACCTGATAGAGAACACCCCTATGGGCATGAACGTATGGAATGTGTGGCTTCTATTATTCTCGCTGCTGCATTGGCTGTAACAGGAGCCGGAATTGGATATTCAGGTATTAACAAAATCTATTCAGGGCAGTACAATACACTTTCCGTACCCAGTGGAATCGCGCTCACGGCGGCAGTCTTATCCATTGTAATAAAAGAGTGGATGTACTGGTTTACGAGAGGTGCTGCAAAACATACAAATTCTGACGCACTTATGGCTGACGCATGGCACCACCGCTCTGACGCACTCTCGTCAGTCGGTTCTTTAATTGGCATTTTAGGAGCGCGTTTGGGTTATGCCATTCTTGACCCTATTGCAAGCATTGTGATTTGCGGTTGTATCTTAAAAGCCGCTTTGGACATTTTCAGAGAAAGCATTAACAAAATGGTGGATCATAGCTGTGACAACACTACTGAAACAAAGATTCGGGAACTTGTACTTCAACAGCAAGGGGTTGAGGGTATTGACGATTTAAAAACCCGCATGTTTGGAGCGAAAATGTATGTAGACATTGAAATATTAGCCGATGGCAGTTTAGTTCTTTATGACGCTCACAGAATTGCCGAGGGAGTCCATCAGGCGATTGAAAACAGCTTTCCACAATGTAAACATTGTATGGTACATGTTAATACTAATGAACTTTCCCATTCTGCATAGGACGGGGAAGAGGATTTAAGGTCACTGAAAGGAGGTGAAGTAGGTTATGGAACAATACTGGTGGATTATCATTGTTGCGGTTTTGATTGTCGTTGGCTTACTTAAAATGGTTATTATGAAAAAATACAACGATAAAAAGAATCCCAAAAAGCGTCCGCATAATGATGAAGATTAGTAAAGAGCAACTAAAAGGGAAAACTGCTATCTGTGTAGCAGCGCAAAACGGCAGTTGAAATAAAACCGCCGTTTTCCTTTTTCAAAAATTGGATTACGGAGGGTGTATTAAATTCGCCTTTTTTAAGGACACGGCGGTATCAAGGAGGTATCGCTATGTCCTTATTTTCTATAAATTCAATGATTATCTCGGAAACTCCTTGATTTACGGGCGTTTTCTAAGGATTGTAGGCTGATTTTACTACCAATTTACTACTTACGGAGTTGGCTTTGATATGCCGCCGAAATCCTTTTGAAGATAGACCCCATACCGCCGTTTGGAAATGGCGTGGCACATCAGCAATCAAATGGAGAAACACAACACACCACCAGACAGGCGGCGTTACCTATTCCCACACGGGAAAACAGGAACGCCGCTTTTTTATGCCCTCATGTCACGCAGTAGGGGCAAAGGAAGCCTTGTATCATGGAGCTTTACGGGCGCGGTTTTGACCGGGCAAGGGAAATATACCTTTTCCCTCAAAAATGCCTTTCTATCGCGTGCCCCCCACAGCAAAGGTTTCCTTGCTGTGGGCTTCCTGTATTACCTTTGCAGTTGCCGTTATAATTGTTAAATCCCGGTTGCTCATATCGGCAAGCAGACTGTCAAGCTGCCGCCGCCCGGTAGATTTTTCCGTTTCCACGTTCGGGAAAAAGAACTGGTCTACCGACACATCTAAAAAGGTGACAAGCTCATAGAAGATTTGTAGGCTTGGGTGCTGTCCGCTGTTCTCAATGGACGCAATATAATGCGGCGCAATGTTCAGTCTGTCCGCTAACTGGTTGCGCAATATGCCCTTTGCCTTTTTTGCTTCTTTAATGGCTTGCCCGAAAGCCTTAAAATCATACTTTACTTTGTCCTGCTTCATAATTTTTCATCCTATTACATTTTACCGTTCACCTTTCTGCTTTGGATATGAGTTCACATATCATAGTGTTGATTAGAATAGAACATGGTATTTGCAAGTAATATGTTGATATTTTTGAGGTCAAACATTTATAATGATACATAGAAAGTTTCGATTGGAGGTGATTAACATTTTGAATATTACCCGTTATGCAACTAAAAACGAATGTCTCATTCCGTGGGTGAAATTTTTTTGGCACATTGAAGCCGCAAATGCAGACATACACTATAAACTTCTTCCAACAGATTGTATTGATGTTATATTGAATTTGGCTGATGATGTGGTATATGAAACTGAATGTAATAAAATTATAGCACCCCCTTTTCATATCAATGGACTACGTAGTAAGTACAGTTTTATCCATCAAGAAAAAACCATTCGTATTTTTGGTATATCATTTTATCCTCATGGGCTATATCCCTTTGTGCATAAATCACTTAAGGAAGTTCAAAACAAAGTGGTTGATCTAAACGGGCTTTCATACAGTTTAGGAGAAAAGTTAAAAAAAGCAGTCAGTAATGATACTACTGAAAAAATCATAGCTGAAATTGAAAATACTTTGATTGAGGAGTTATCTATAAAGCAAGATTTTGCGGACAAAGCACAGTTAATATCAGACTTTATAACAATTAGTGATGATATATCTATCAAATCTTTTTGCGATGAACGGTCAATAAACATAAAAACATTTGAGAGAATGGTTTTATACCATACGGGCTATACTCCGAAAGTTTTGCGTCGTATAAAACGTTTCCAGAATACATGTAATCAATTAGTACATCAACATATTAGTTTAACCGATATTACTTACGATAATAATTTTACTGACCAATCATATTTTATAAAAGAGTTTACACGTTTTTCGGGAACAGCACCACGCACTTTTCAGACAGAGAAAGCTACTGTAAAAGAGAATGTTAAATACAAATACCTATGACAGTCGATTTTCTACTATACCTCTTGTTCTATTTTATGTAGACTATGAAAAAAACAGGAGGTATTTTTATGTCTATTGCAACGGAAATCGTAACAATGAAAACTTTACAGGAGGTAACAAAAGACAGCTTTATCAGCATTGTGGACTCGCTTGAAAAGGACTATCATTCAAAGCAACAGGATTTTATTGACACGGAACTTCTCTATAACGAAGAAAACAGGGAATGGACTATGATACAGCATTGGGCTTCAATGGAAGAACTCAAGGCTGCTTCTGATAAAATGTTTCAAGATGAGGGAGCAGCCCCTTTTGTAAAAGCACTTGACGCTGCAAGTGTCAAAATGAGCATATTACCACAAATAAAAATATGGGGATAAAAAAGTGAAAAAGTTTGAATATCAAATTGAAAAGGTAACAGGGCATTGTTCATGTGGATATAAGGTAGGGGACGTATTTCAATGTGAAGGTATGAATACTCCCTGTACTCCATTTTGTGGAGGTGCTTACATGTCTTTGTTTCCTATTCAAGTCGCCCTACACAATGGAGCTACCTTTAATTTTGAAGAAAACCCAAAGTCAAAAGGAAATTTGGCTTGTCCTGATAATGGGTATGTTGTTTTCAAAGTTACTCTGATTGAGGACTAATTATTTAAGCGAAAAATCATTTAATATTGTACATGGACACTTGTATACGGTTTACCCTCTATTCTTTGCTAAAAAGAAGGTTGGTTTTGATCACATTTTTTGATATTCCTATTACAGCTAACAGGCAAATGGTGCGTGATGATATTTTTCTTTGTGGGAAAAAGTGAGGCGGGAACCATCTGATGTAATGTGCGCTGGCAGCTTGCAGGAGTGTCCATCGCTTGTTTGCTATATGATGCCAATAGTGAAAGGTTTCCAAAATCCCGCATATACTGTATCAAATCCCCTGCATGAGGTACACCATGGCGGACTGCCCTATTAACTCAGCCTCAGAGACTATTGCTGACTTTATCTACCGTAATGGAAGCCAGCAGCAATTTCCTGGTAATTCGGAAGATATTCCCTGTATGGACTTTGTAAGCACTGATTTCAGCATTATATATACCCCGCTAGATACCGTAGAACCCATATCACTAAGTAAGTTTACCTATTATAGTATTCCTGGACTGTACACACTGTTAGATAGTTCCAGCATGGACGCTTCCGGCATTTTGGCAACCCATGCATCACCTGCCCTTAGCAATCAAGGGAGAGGTGTTATAATCGGCATCATAGACACGGGAATTGACTATACCAATCCTTTATTTCGTAATCAGGATGGAACTACCAGAATCTTGAGTATTTGGGATCAGAGCCTTCCAGAAGATAAAAGCCTCCTTCCTGCCGGTGTACCCAACCGCTATAATGCCAGCGGGGCAAGCTATGGCACAGAGTACACGCAGGAGCAGATTAACGAGGCACTGGAATCTGATAATCCGTTTGCCGTGGTGCCTTCTACCGATACCAACGGACATGGAACCTTTTTGGCGGGTATCGCTGCTGGAGGAATCCTGCCTAATCAGGATTTTACAGGAGCAGCACCGGAATGTGAACTGGTAATCGTCAAATTAAAACCAGCCAAACAATATCTGCGCGATTTCTATCTTATCAGTAATGATGCGGATGCTTATCAGGAGAATGATATAATGATGGGCATTAAGTACCTGCGTGTGGAGGCATACAGCCAGAGAAAACCTCTGGTTATTTTACTGGGAATCGGCTCCAATCTGGGCAGCCATGAAGGGACGTCTCCATTGAATGTAATGATTCAAGATATCAGCCGATATTTAGGTATGGCTACGGTAATTGCTGCAGGCAATGAAACTGGCCGGGGGCATCATTACATGGGGTCTGTACCGATAGGGGAAGAGTCCGTTGAGGTGGAAATCCGAGTAGGGAATGCGGAATCCCAACGTGGATTTGTAGTAGAACTCTGGGCCGACACCGCTGATACATATTCGGTTGGATTTGTCTCACCCAGTGGTGAATCCATAGGCCGCATTCCTATCATAGGCAGAAACGAAACCTCTATCCCGTTCCTTTTGGAACCCACGGTCATTACAGTTAATTACCAGCTGATTGAGACAGGCGCAGGCAAACAGCTTGTTTTTATCCGTTTTGAAGCCCCAACAAATGGAATTTGGAGAATACGCGTGTATAATACCCAGTATCTCACAGGGCAATTTAATATGTGGCTTCCGGCCCATAACCTGATTTCCGATGAAACCGTGTTTCTGACTCCCAGCCCATATACGACCATAACCCTCCCGGGAGATTCTACCTCTCCAATCACAGTAGGCGCCTACAATCATTTAAATAACAGCATCTACATTCATTCCGGCCGTGGATATACAATAGGCGGATTGATAAAGCCGGATTTGGCAGCTCCAGGGGTTAATGTAAGCGGGCCATCGATAGGGCAAAGGAACCAAGACTCCATTCCCATGACTACCCGAACCGGAACCTCGGTTGCTGCTGCCCATGTTGCTGGTGCAGTCGCTAATCTTTTAAGCTGGGGCATAATAGAAGGACATAACATAGCAATGAGCGAAGCCACTGTCAAAGCATTTTTAATAAGAGGAGCAAAACGGAATCCAGCACTATCATATCCCAATAGGGAATGGGGATATGGGGCTCTGAACTTATATGAAACTTTTTTACGGTTAAGAGAAATAAGATGAATTATCTAAAGCATCAGATTCTTATGCATATCACGGATACGGGGGAACTTGATGGATGTTTTGGCTGAGGTGCTAAAAAATAGTCTTATCGGTGGTAAGGGATTAATTTTGAGGTAGCGGTGTGCCGCCACAAATACGCTTGCACCGTATCGGTCAACGCCTTTTCCCTTTATATTTCATGTAGAGGACGGTTGGCTCGATATGCTTTTTCAGAGTAGCCAATCGCTGGTCAATGGGGTTCAGCTTAACCCGTATATCCATCTGCCTCCCAATCATGGACGAAAACTTTTCATCAAGTCAGAAATGGCACGGTTCTTCTGAAAATAGTTGAACAAACCATATGCGGAGGTTAAATATTGACACATACTATATATAGTGATATCATGAAAGTAGTACTGATTTGTGTGTGTTTATAAACCACATTCAAATGTTTGTTCCGGTGGTATCTATACCGGAAGCTAATTTTTAGGTGTAAGCCTTTTATATGAACGAGCCAGGCAGAGTCTCTGTCTGTAAAGTAAGATATCAGAAATCTTTGCGAATTTCTGATGTCTTATTTTTTTGCTTCCAAAAAGGAGAGTGGGAATTTAGGAAAAGATAATTAAAAATCAAGTAAACAGAGACAAGAAGTATAAGACGCCTGATATCCGGAAAGAGAACAAATATGAGATCAGAGTATTTAATTAGGAGGAGGTATGAGATACGATTACAGGAAGATTAAAACTGAGAAAGTAGAAGTCAAAGGTATTGTTTGCGAATTTTATGATATGAGAATCGACAGAGCAACAGTACCAGATGGAAAATATCTGTATGAGGTGGCGGGCGATGACGACAGCGGGGCAGAACCAGCAAGGGTAGGAAAAGGTGTTCTGGTTAATTTTTATGGTTCCCTAATATGCAACCAACCACTATTGTTGGAGGAAAAAGTAATGTGGTTAGAAACAGGAGATTTTAAATATGTTTAAAATGAAAACCGGCAGATGCACACTACTGGATAGAACTTAGCGGAGAAGATTTCTCTGCTTGTAAGTAAGACATCAGAAATTTGAAGAAGTTTTTGGTGTCTTACTTTTTGATCAAAAAGGAGTGAATGGAAAAAGAATGAGAAAGAGCAGTCAATTATATAGGGCAGGGACTGCCTGAAATTATGCCTGTGGAGATAGCAGGTTACGTGGTCGATGAAGCAGAAAATCCATTGGCTTTAGACAATGAGGAGTTCACTCCTAAAAATATATCAATCAAAATGTGAGGAAAATTCGTCACGTAAACCACGAAAAAAATCGTCAAAATTCGAATTGAAAATTATGGATAATGCTACTAACTCGCTAACTTTTATATTCATGCGATTGGTTTCTAATTTTGCATAAGTGCTCTTAGAAATATTAAGATTCATAAGATGCAATTTGGCAACAGTTTCATCTTGTGTTAAACCAGCTAAATGTCGCAGAAATTGAATGTTGTGGCCAATATCCATATCTGGTCTTAGTTTTTGCATATATAATCCTCCTGGTATGTCTGTAAGTTTCGTAATAACGAAATATATTCTTGATTTTATAACCATTAAGAATTATAATGTTTCGTGATAACGAATTTTATACAATGGGGTGAAAAATATTTATTTATGAAAAAGGCTGATATTGAAAGATTACTGTTTTACTACTTATGCGGAAATGAAACGGCAAAAGAAATGTCTCAAGGAAATAATATAACGTATGAGGAGTTCGATAGAATTACCTATATACTCATAGAGTTGAAATTCTATAATTTATTAATGGAATTTTGGGATGAATTTTATAATCAATTCCAAGAGGATATTGATAAGTCGAACGCAGAGGATTTTTCTGATAGCTTTGAACGTGAAATAAGCAGATGTGAAAAATGGCTATATCAATTTTGTAAAGAAGCATAGATATATCCAAAGATGGAGAAAGAAAGGAATTACGCCTTACTTTTTTATGGAATATGAATTTACGCATTACCTATGAGATTATGAAGGAGAAGATGTCTCTGCTTGTAAGTAAGGCTTGTACAAAATTGTGGACTGTCTAAAAATTTCATGGTAAAATGTGAAAGAACAAAAATCAATTACCTGTAATTGACGCTATCTTTGGTTTGAAAGGAGGCTTATAAAGTTGTAAACAGTAAACATTACGCTAGAAATGATACACTAGCGCAGATAATAATTAGACTACTGGAAAGGATTGTATATGAATAGTAAAAAACTAACAATAGGATTGTTTATTATCTACATAGTTGCATTGGTTTGGATAATACTATTGAAGTTACAGTTTTCTTTTGCAAGTTTAGACCACTTTAGAGGAATAAATCTTATACCATTTGCAGGTTCAGTTATAGTCAACGGAAAAATAGAGTTAAGTGAAATTTTCAAAAACATAATTATATTTATTCCGTTTGGTATCTATATATGTATGTTGAAACCAAAATGGAAATTTATTAACCACATTGTCCCTATCATACTGACAAGTTTAGCACTTGAAATTTTGCAATATATTCTGTCGATTGGCGCCACAGACATAACAGATTTAATAGGCAATACAATAGGCGGGGTTGTTGGATTGGGAATTTATTTTATTTTTTCTAATTTGTTTAGAGATAATGCGCTCAAGATAGTAAATATTATTGCATTACTTGCTTCTGTACTTATGATAATGTTTATCGGGGTGTTGCTAATGGCAAATGCGTAGAAAACGACATAAGATATTTTTTTCATTTCCTACATTGTTGGCAAGCGTAAGAGAGCAGCTAATACGAAATATGAAAAGGAATGCCGGACGCAGCGGCCCATCGGCCACCGCGCCCGGCGTTCCTGTGTGTCAGGTTATTCGTCCGTACATGTAAACCGCTGCTCTGTAAATTCCGCGTCCGTCATAGCTTCCAACTTGGCATCCGTGCCGTGGGCCAGCTCCCGCATATCTTTGTCCATATCAGGAAGCGCGAGGGTGATGTCCCCGATCAGCTCCCGCCGTGTGCCGGATAAGTAAATGTAAATCAAGTTTGTTTCCTCAACCGTGAAGCGTTCCATTAGCCTACCTCCAATTCGTTATTTTTCATCTTTGCCGCCGCCTTTTTCGGGGCGGCTTTTGTTTTGCCTGCGGCCAGTTCCCTGCGGATCGATGGCTTCCGGCTGTGTACGCCAACCTTAAAAACGGCGGGGCGGTACTTCTCCCGTTCTCTCCGGGACTCATGCAGCCGCGCCTGTAAAACGGCCTCGTCCTCCGGCTCTAACCGTTTATCAAGGATTTTCCCGTGTAGGTCAATCCGGCTGCATTTCCGCTTGTCGTATTCTTCATAGGGATAGCGGCCCTCGGCACCGTCCTCAACCACGGCAACCTTATAAAGCTGGCAGACTTCTATGTGGTTTCCCTCGATTATCTGTTCTGCCGGACAGAAAACAGGGAACCGCTCAACACGCCTCTAATGGATCTGCATTTGGGTGATGAAATGGTGGAGCTTCTAAAGAGCGGGCGTATCAATAACCGGCTGCTCTGTGAGCTTGCCACCCATAAGGATTTATCAAGTTTCTGGCGGACATTGAAATCTATGTGGACGGTATCGCTACCATGCAAATCCAGAACCTGAACGCCCTCGTTGATACCATCCGGCATGAAATCATTGAGAGGCACCGCCCCGGCGAAGATGACCCGTATCTGAAAGTGCTGCAAGCCGCCCATGTGACGGATGACGAATATTTCAGCTGCATGGTGCTGGATGATATAAACCTGATTATCCAGGACATCTGGGAAGTGCACAAGAAAGACAGCGAGAGTGCACCCCAGACCACCGTTGCCGATGAGCTGAAAGAGAATTTGGAAGCGGTTGAAAACTTCAAGGGCAGCCGTCTGGAGAAAATGGCGTTGCTTTACTGTAAGCAGCTCGGTATCAACTATAAAAATCTGTTGGAAGAAGAATTTCGCTGGCTTATTTGGATTCTCCAAAACTCAAAGAAAATGGGAACGCCTATCAGCCAGAGGAAAAAACGGTAAAGAAAAACCGCTGTTGCATGGTTCGGGTGGTGTGCCATGTGACAGCGGTTTTGTGAGCTATTCATTTGGATAGTGGTTTGCAAAAATAAATTTACTTTACTTCTTTCAGAAGATCTTCAGCTGTAATACCAAACAACTTTGCCAACGCCATCAAGTTCGTTGTGCTGGGGTCAGTTGCACCGGATTCCCATAGTTAAAGATATTGGTATCAATAAGTATTGTGTTAATCAATTTTGCCGATAAAGCGGTAGTGAATTTCTACTTCCTGCTCCCGTTCCCCGTCTGCGTTTGTAACAGCATTGTGGACAACGATTTTTTCTATCAGCGTGTTTAAAAGCGGTGCAGTCAGTTCAGCGGGATTGGAGTATTGCTTTATAAGTGCAATCCACTTCTCCGCGTCACTGTTTTCTTGTTCGGACTTTGCAAGCCGTTCCTGCTATCGTCCCCACTAATCCCCAATATCGTCCCTTAACCCGAAAAATCAATGACGAACGGGAGACATTACAGACCAAACTTAATGCGGAGGACAGCGAGCGTTTAGAAGTATTGGGAGAAATGTAAATAGAAACTTCCGCCATGTATGGTTATGAAAATTTCTTATGTGGTTTTAAGCTGGGCGCTTTGCTCATGCTGGAAATTCTGAAAGGTGAGGACGGGCTGGAAGTTTAATACTCCGCCTCCGCTTCACCTATCCGGGCAGTCAAGGGCCGGGTAGTATTTTGCTCCGAAAATCTCCACCCTTAAACCCTTGACTGCCCGGATTTTTGCCGTACATTGGCCATGCCGACAACGGGGAACAGGATAAAAACTGTTTCCCGTTTGTCGTCCCGTCCATTATACGGAAAAACCGGCTCCGCTGGTTTCTTTCTGCCGGTTGCTTCTTATGGTGGCTCTGCCCCCACGCCCCCGGCCTTATCCAAAGAACAGAATACTGTATCATTGTTAGAATTGTGGCTTCGGGCCAACTTGACCCGAAGTCTGATGTGCTTTTATTAAAATAAATTGTGAGCGGACAAGCGCAGTATGGGATTGTCCGTCTTGTCTGCCGATTTGCGGAATGGGCAGTAATTGTCAAGGCCGGCGGAGCCGTTCATTTTAGCCTTGACGATTGCTGGCCGTTCTGCTATGTTTTAGGTATGGTTACTTCAGGTCAAGTTCGAGGTGTTGACAAAGTGCCTTTTTCACAAATTGGCACTCCTTAAACCCTTGAAAATAGGCACTTTTCAAATAGCATAAATTCAAAAACAGGGGTTTGTCAACACCTCGAAGTTGGCCCGAAGTTCGCTGAATAGGAAAACGACAAATTAAAAGTTGTGAGGAAGGAATTTGAATATAAAAAAAATCAAAATGTCATTATATTCCAGAAATTATTATAAAATAGCTATTATAATTGTATGCCTAAATAGCATATTTGAATTGGTTTTCCAATATCGTTTTCAGGCAGACATAAAAATGGAAGAAATTTATTTTCTCATTTGGGGAATTGTTTCTATCGTTGCAATAAAGAATATGGTTATCAAAAAGCAGGAAAAGCCTCTTCCGGTTTTTTATTGTTTTTGGCCAATTATCATGTTATTTATTTATTCTCTCAGCTCATGTAAAGTTTCTCTTTTACCGCTTTTATTTTCATCACTTATCATCCTTTTCTGGGGAAAGTATAAACAAAGATTGTTAAAAATAAGTGTTACTATTTTTATAACCGCGTTCATGGCATTAATTATAGGCTTTATATATTTTTTTCCATTGATTCTGTTAGGTATGAATAAGCCGCAAATTATAGAAATAGTATATTCATTTGATAAAAAATATATAATGGTTCTTGAAGAAACTAGTTTAGGTGCTACAGGTGGGAATGTAGATGTATATTTTGGAAGAAATATTGACTTTGGATTTCTGGGACGTTACATGCCGAAAAAGACTAAATATCATGGACATTGGGGGGAAAGACCAGATTTTAATTTTGTTAATAACCGTCTTATCAGTATAAATGGGGAATTAATCGAAATGAGAGGACGAAATTACCTGACTAACAATGAACCATATTTTGAGGCCAGACATTTAGATGACAAAAGTGCAGAAGGAGGAGAAATCATTCGGTATATGAAAGAAAACGGTGATATTCTCCAATATAAAATAACTATTTATGGTGAAACAGGACGTGTTGTAGAGAATTACTATTTTGCTATTGATAATACTATATATTATACTAGATTAGAAGAACAATATAACGCCTCTATTTCTTTGGAAAAAGAAGTAACTATATTGTCCAGTACATTTAAGAAAGGAGTTATCGTAAATAGACAATTTTATGATGATGAAGAATTAAAGAATGACTGTGAGAATACGGGTGATGGGGAAAATATGTATAATAGCTTAGAAGAATTAAATGCTGTATTTGACAGTGTATCTTTTTAGGAATTGTAATTATGCAACTCCCAGTTTGTCAACATCAACCATTTAGTTTACTTCGGGACAAATTGGCCCGAAGCTTGAAGAATTACATAAGCCAGAGTTTTCCATATACGCCCTGTCGGCTGATAAAAGCGGGCGGCGATTTTCTCCTTATCAGTCACAAATCCCGCCCGCTTTCCTGCCGCTTCAAAATGTCGTTGCCCGCCCCAGCGGCAACGGCATTTTCGCGGCAACGCCGACAGAGCGTATAACACACTACACTTTGCTCCGCAAAGTCGTGTGCAAAAAGGGGCGCCTGCCCCCTTTTGATACCCCCACAAGGCAAGATAAGCGTGGGTTGTGGTTTCATATCCTTAACTATGGGAAACTCCGCTTTCCCATTTTGAAACAGCCTGAAATTCCATAAATATTTCTTGACTGCTTTGCCGGTTCCGTCTGGATTGTGCTTTTCCTTTCTTCATCTTGATTACATCTAATTAGCCATGAGTTGCTTGACACCCTGGCTTTTTGCTCATGTGAGATAAAAAATTAGACTTGACAAGCGACCATCGGTCGCTATATAATAAATGCGAAACAAGAAACGACCGATGGTCGTTATAAGGAGGTATCATAATATGCCAAAAGGAATTATGCTTACACCAGAACAACAAGAAGAGCGCCGAGAAGAAATAATCAGTGTTGCTATGCAGCTCATAGAGAAAAATGGATTCCAAAAAACTTCAATGAGGGAAATTGCGATTTTAGCAAACATGGGAAAGTCCAGTCTGTATGATTTTTTCAAAACGAAAGACGAGATTGTTGTATATGCAGTTGAGAAAGAAATAGAAGAAACAATTAAAAAGGTTCATAGGATTATTGCCGATGAATCCTCGCCGGAACAGTGTCTTAGAAAAATCATGCTGAATCATCTTGGAGTACCAAAGCAGTATCGAACGGTGCTGATGTGGTTAAATACAGAATCTGACTTTTTAGAAGAAGATTATCGAAAGCGGCTGAAAACTGCGCGTTACGCATATCAGGATATTATAAAATCTGTAATTAAAAATGGAGTGAAATCAGGCGTCTTCCGTAAGACGAATGCCGATCTTATGACGCATTTGTTAATTAACTCCATTATATCAATCATTTACACATCCCGACCATCAGCCAGTCCGGAGAAAATGCTTGATGAAACAATGGATATATTTCTACACGGAATTATGAATGATGGAGGTGAATTATTATGATTTATTATACTCTACCCTTGTTGCATAAACAGGCAACCCTTGAAATGGTCGGCGGAAAAGGTATGTCTTTATCAAAACTTTTGACAGCGGGTATCCCTGTGCCGGAGGGCTTTCATGTTACGACTACTTCATACAAGATTTTTGTTGAAAAGAACCATATTCAGCCTCACATTAATAAGTTGCTGGACGGTATTGACTCTAACAATACCAGCCAGCTTGAAAATGCATCTACGCAGATAGGGATGCTTTTCCATAATGGAGAAATGCCGCAGGAAGTATCAGATGCAATTAAAACCGCATATGCTGGATTGGGAAATATAGCGGTGGCTGTCCGTTCCTCCGCAACCGCCGAGGATTTGCCCGACGCTTCTTTTGCAGGCCAGCAGGAAACCTATCTAAACATACAAGGTGAGAATGAAGTTCTTGACGCTGTAAAGAGGTGCTGGGCTTCCCTATGGACAGCCCGCGCTATTGCTTACCGCGTGAAGAATGATATAAAGCAGGAAATTGTCGCACTTGCTGTTGTAGTACAAAAGCTTGCGTTTTCCGATGCGTCCGGCGTTATGTTTACGCTAAACCCTATCAATGGCAGACGCAGCGAAATGATTGTTAATGCCGCGTGGGGACTTGGAGAATCGGTGGTTTCTAGCTTAGTCACCCCTGATACAATCGTTGTAGATAAAGATGCTGAACGAATTGTATCGTATGAAGTAGCAAACAAAGAGATTATGACAGTCCGCAACTCAGATGGAACAGAAGAAATCCCAACTCCTGAACAGTTTAGGAAAAAACATGCTCTTACTCGCAATCAAGTTATGCGATTGACACAGCTTGGAAAAAAAATTGAGAAGTATTATGAAATGCCTATGGATGTAGAGTGGGCACTGGAAAAAGATAAGTTGTATATTGTTCAGGCTCGCCCCATTACTGTCCTACCGCCGGAATGGACGTTACCGGAAAAGGATGTTATATATACAAGAGGCAGTCTAGCGGAACACTTGCCAAATCCTGTTACGCCCTTATTCGCCACACTTGGGCTTGAAATAGTCAACCGTGCGTCGGCGCTTTTATGGATAGATATGTTTGGTAAAAGTGCGAAAAAGCTACTGCCAGAAAACGGAGCATATACGATTATTAACGGATATGTTTATCTTTCCGCTAATTCAAAGCCTCTTTTGATTGCTGTCAAATCCCTTTCCCCCCGATCTTTACGCCGTGCGCTCACGAACAGTGTTGCACGCTGGGAAACAGCACGAAAAGAATTTGAGGATGTGATTAAACAATGGGAAGAAAAGCCTATGCATATGCTGAATGCTCATCAAATAATGGAGGGGATTCAGACTGTATTTTATGGAGCGTGTATTTATTTCACGAGGATTCAGCTTACATTGCCAGCCGCCTCTATCAGCGAAACATTATTTAAAAAATTTTTTCAGGGAGCGGCTCGTCGCGCTGGTATAACAGATACTTCTGTTTTCCTGCTTGGATTTGATACGATTGCTCTGCAAGCCGAAAAGAACCTGTGGAGTCTCTCGGAATGGGTAAAGCAAAATAATACTCTCAACCTTTATCTGCAAAGTAATCCAACAGCAAAGATAGCGGAAAATTTTATGTCCTCAGTTCCGCCTGACGAAGTTTCGCCGGAAGTATGGATAGAATGGAAAAATCGAATCAATCAGTATTTTAAAGAGTTTGGTCGTACCGCTTATGAATTTGATTTTGCATATTCCACACCGCAGGAAACACTTACACCAACCTTTGAATCCATAAAAACCTTTATAGAAGGCAAAGGTGAAAGTCCTTTTTTACGTCAATCCAAATTTGAAAAGCATAGGAAACAGGCAGAAGAAGAAATTTTACAACATATAGGTAGCTCACGCAAAAAACTGTTTTTGAAGTTGCTCCATTGGGCGCAGGAAACTGCTCCTATGCGTGAAAATGCTATTTATTTGATGGGAATGGGGCATCCTCTGATTCGCCGGATGTTTCATGAAATTTCAGCACGCCTTATACGTGGCGGAGCTACTTCGCATATAGATGATATTTATTGGCTCACAAAATTGGAATTGGAAAAACTCATAATACAGTTAGACGAAAATATACCTTTATCCGATAGAAGAAATTTGATACTTGAGCGAAAAGCGGAACTCAAAAAGTATCAGGGCTATGTGCCACCAGCTCAGTTACCTGAGAAGAAAGTAAAAAGCATATCACATGCACCCCAGAAACAAAAAGATGGAAAAACCGTGTTGAGGGGTATAGGAACCAGTTCTGGTGTTGTGACAGCTCGTGCCTGCGTACTAAATAGTCCGGCAGATTTTAAAAATTTCCAGCCGGGAAGTGTTTTGGTTGCCGTTACTACAACTCCGGCTTGGACACCCTTATTTGCCTCTGCAAGTGGAATTGTAACGGATATTGGAGGTCCTCTCAGTCATTCAAGTATTGTTGCACGGGAATGTGGTATCCCTGCCGTTATGGCGACACACACAGCAACGAGAAGTATTAAAAATGGACAAATGATAACGGTGGACGGCTCGGAGGGGACGGTGACGATTGATGAATAGAAAGCCGATTTTCGCTTTAAAGCTTGCTACTTTGGTGATTGCGTTAGGATATAGCTTAATTCTTCCGGTCATGCCATTTTACATGGAAAATCTAGGTGCTGGCGGCCGTGAGCTTGGATGGCTCACTGCCGTATATGCTCTGGCACAAACAGTATGCGCACCTTTTTGGGGTGCACTGTCCGACCGAATTGGTAGAAAGCCGATTATCAGCATTGGTATTATAGGATATTCCATCAGTTTGTTCCTGTTCGGTTTGGCTTCATCCTTTTGGACGCTATTTATAGCTCGCAGTTTATCGGGTATTTTGTCATCTGCTACGTCCGTTGCATCTTTGGCGTATGTTGGAGATTCCAGCTCGGAGGAAGAAAGAAGCAAGAATATGAGTCAACTTGGAGCTTCAATGAGCGTTGGTGTAATGATGGGACCATTATTGGGAGGCATTCTTGCAGGCTATTCGCTTGCGCTCCCATTTTTTACAGGAGCTGGCATTTCATTTATTGCCTTTCTGCTAATTCTAACACTTTTGCCAGAGTCAATTGAGCGTTCAGGACAGACGGAAAAAAGAAAACCCTTTGATTTTTCAGACCTGAAAAGTATAATTTTTGGCTCAGCAGGAATGGTTTTGATACTTATTTTCGTTGTGCATTTCTGTCAAACAGGCTTGCAAGGAATTACGGGGCTGTATGTTGTAGATAAGTTTGGATTTTCCACTAAGCAAGTTGGTGTTATTTGGATGGCTCTAGCAGGTATTTTGATTGTAGTACAAGGCTTTTTGACTGGTCCTTTAGCAAAAAAAATTGGTGAGAAGCGACTAATACTGATAGGTATGTTTTGCAAAGCCTTAGTAGCGTTTGCCATGGTATTGACAACTGGGTTTGTTAGTGTGTTGGTGGTTTTTGGCTTATTTGCGGTATCTTCTGCTATTACAGTACCCACATTAAACGCAACCCTTTCAAAAACTGACAATCAGCATAAAGGAACACTGATGGGATTTGCCAGTACCGCCGGAAATCTTAGCAAAGTTATTGCTCCTTTATTAACTGGGTATCTGTATGAAAGCAATATTGAATTACCATATATAACCACGGGAGGGATAGCCTTAATCGGAGTGGTGATCTGTTGTATCTGGATAAAAAATCAAAAGAATAAATGATGGAAGAGGACGTTTACTTAAACCTATAATATCCTTAATTCATTATGACAAATTCCAATTCAACAGTTTTGATACATAAGGAGGTAACAATATATATTTGACAGCAAAGGAATTTGACTCACTCTATTTTCTCTTTTGCCACAAAGGACAGGTATTTATGAAAGACCAACTTTATGAAAATATTTGGGGCTTCTACAATGCCCCAAAGGGAAGCAACCTAACATCATTCACAAGGAAGCTAAGAAAGAAGATAGAGCCGTCCCCAGACAATCTACAGTACATATTAACTGTCTGGGGTGTTGGCTATAAATTCAACAAGGTAATGATTTGAAAATAGAAGAATGCAAGAAGATACGAAATTGATAAATTTGAAATTATGGGGGTACATAACCATGAAAAAAATGATTGCATATTGTGGACTGGATTGTGAAAAATGTGATGCATATATTGCAACAATCAATGACAACCAAGAATTACGAAAAAAAACTGCGAAGCTATGGGCTGAATTAAATAATGCACCTATTCTTCCTGAGCATATTAACTGTCAAGGCTGTCGTGTTGATGGAATTAAAACCGTATTTTGTGATAATATGTGTGGTATTCGCCAGTGTGCATTAGAAAAGGGTGTTGCTACTTGTGGCAATTGTTTGGATTTAGAGAGATGTCCCACTGTTGGAGAAATCTTAGAGAATAATCCGTCTGCTTTGAAGAATTTGAAAGGATAAATCTCAATTTATAGGAGGAAAAAATATATGGGTGCTTGGAGTTATGCTGTGTTTGATGATGATATTGCATACGATGCTTTAGATGACCTTAAAGCATCAGCGAAAGTTATTGCTGATATGGAAAAGTATTTTGATGAGGTTATACAGGCAGAATATGTTGGTTATGACGAAGCGCATTATGCTTTGGTGTCCGCCGCAGTTATTGACAGCGTTATAAATGACATTCATCATAGGTGCGATGAAGATGATTATTTTGAATGGACAAAATCACTAAAGCATCTTGATTTTTCTCCTATCAAACAAAAAGCAGTAAAAGCTATTGATGCTGTTCTTTCTGACAACTCCGAATTAAGAGAATTATGGGAAGAAAATGCGGAACTGTATGGGGCATGGAGAGAGGATAAACTTTCAATACGGGAAAGACTTCGGCAGTGAATGGGCATTTAGTGCGTCTGGAACAGCATGGCTTTAACAATCTAAGGACGCCTAAAAGAACTAAGACTGATTAAGCTGGTGAAGTTTTATGGCGTGACCGCCGATTATCTGCTGGGATTGACGGAAACAAAAAATCACTCAAACGCCGACATTGGGAAGAAACGCATTGCTATTTATTAAATGGAAGCGAGCGAAGCCTACTTATTGACACAGGACTTGGCATTACAAACATATACGATGAAGTTATAAAATTCACAAATAAGCCTATTACGGCAGTTGCAACACACATTCATTGGGATCATATTGGTGGACACCAATATTTTCCAGACTTTTATGCTCATGCTGGAGAATTGGATTGGCTTAATGGAAAATTTCCTTTATCGATGGAAACAATTAGGAAAATGGTTATTGACCGTTGTGATTTACCAAATAACTTCAATGTATATGATTACGAGCTTTTTCAAGGAATACCAACAAAAATTGTAACTGACCATGATGTGATAGATATAATCCGTATGCGAAAAGCATTTGAGGAACTTAAAGAAAATGGGAAACTTTGTCATGGCAGTGGCACATTTAATTATGGCTGGCGATTGGGGCGTTTGGTTATAAAAATCCAGTTTGTAAAAGTCAATAAATCCAAAGATAAATTTGTATTTGAAAGGAGTTTTGAAGAATGAAAAAATATGAGTATGTAGAAATTAACTATAATGCGAAAGATAGATTTAATTTTTGAAAAAGAAGATTAACTTATTTTAGGGAGTTGGTTCTAATGATAGGACTTAAAAGGGTTGCATTTCAAGGATGTAGCGCAAACCATCTGGTATGCGAGGCAGGGAAAGGAATGGGCCCTCAACAAGTTGCATGGATTGGATCGGAATGGAAAAAAATCCGAGTATCGGCAGAGGTATACAAAATGGCTACCACTGTATGAATCGGATATTCTGATATCACACTACTGCTGTGTTAAGCAGAATGAGGAGCCGATTGCCCTGTATGAGAAGCAGACTGGACGGCATCCCATTTTAGCGCTTATGGCAGAGGAATCTGCCAGGCGCAAGGAAGCATATCTTCGTACTGGCTGTAATAGCTTTGAAAGCGAAAGGCCACTTAGTAAGCCAATGGGATTTTGGAGAGCACAGGATGTGCTCCGGTATACAGTGGAAAAACAGTTAGAAATTGCAGAGCCTTATGGTGAGGTGGCCGAAGTGGGGCAAGTTCCCGGTCAGATTGGGGTCTTTCCATCATGTGGGCCGTTTAAGTGCACAGGAGAACAAAGAACCGGCTGTCTGTTCTGTCCGGTGGGCTGTCATCTGACAAGCTTTGAAAAATTCGTAAGGCTGAAAGCATATAATCCCAAGCTTTATGATTTCTGTATGGAGGAATTGGGAGAGAAAAATCTGCTTAGCTGGATAGAGAAAAACTATAGGAGAGGATATAAACAGATTGCATGATATTACACAGTAGAGAGGATATGAAGAATTGCTGCGATTTAGCAATCACATTGGATCGGATAGCTATATATAGATTTGAAATATTGACAAACACTATATATAGTGATAAAATAAACATGACATTGATTTGTGCCGCTCTTTTACTAAGCGCATTGGAATGTTTGTTCCGGGCAACCGGAAGCTAATTTTTTCAGGCATGAGCCTAACATAAGAAAGCCAGGCAGAGAAGCAATCTCTGTTTGTAAGTAAGACATCAGAAATTTGAAGAAGTTTCTGGTGTCTTATTTTTTTGCTAAAAAAAGAAAAGGAGAAAGAAAAAATGAACATGGAAACGCGTAAGACAAGTTTTAAAGAGAAGTTAAAGGAGAACTTGGGAGCGGAATATAAAGCGACATTTCCGCAGCGAATGGAAAAACAGGACGAGGAATTTCTCAGGGTTGGAGTCCAAAAATCCGGTGAATCAGCTGGAATTTGGATATACCTAAACGGCAGTGAGTTTCATTGGCTGGATAATGAGGAAGACATTCAAAGGGCGGTAACAAAAGTGATAGAAGAGTACAAAAAAAAGAGAGGATTCTTAAATGGTCCATATCTCACAGGAGATAGCTTTAGCAACGTAAAAAACAATCTTGTTTGTGCATTGGTCAATCGCGAAGGCAATGAGGAAGTGCTGAAGTATATACCGCATATCAGATACTACGACATGGTGGCGTACTTCTTGATTTTTATTACGGTGGATGGAGAATCGTATGTTAGAACCGTGGTAAACGAGGATTTAGACCGGTGGGAAGTGGAGCTGCAGGACGTGCTGGAAACGGCAAAGTCAAATACAGATCTCAATCCACCGGTGATTGAAATGGTTGAAATTAAGGACTGGAAGGTGATATCAGCTCCAATAGGAAACACATTTGGTGAGATGCTCCAATCTATCAAAAGCCATCAGGAACAGAAGAACCCTATGTATGTGCTGTCAAATCAAAGTGGCCTGTATGGAGCCAGCAATATGATTGACAATCATCTGTTGGGACAGATTTCAGAGAGCTGTAATGACAGCCTCCTTATACTTCCGGTAGACATTCATGAGATTATATTAATTCCGTCCAGAAAAAATAGAACCTCTATTGCGGATTGGAAAGCTGTGATGCATGCCTTAAATATTGAAAATAAAGGAGTGAAGCTTTCTGACCTTGTATATTTGTTTGACCGGGCGGATAAGAAACTGCATGTAGCAAAAAATGATGATTTTCAGGCATAAAGCCTGGACAAAAATAAAAGAAAGGAAGGAAAACAAATGAAGTTAGAAGCAAGATGGGATAACGCAGGGAGAGACCAGCTCACAATCGGCGAAATGGTTGAGATGGGAAAGGATGGCTATGAGTTTGTTATCAGCGGAGGCCATATCGTATCTGTTCTAATTAACTTATAAGGAGAGGACGCATATGAATTTTGCAGATGATTTTTCAAAGACATTCTATGATAAGGAAGAGTTTCTCGAATTTTTGGATGGGATTGAGTGCGGGGCAGAATGGCAGAAACATCCCACCAATACTGTTCTTGTGATTGCCGGAGAGGAAGAACCAGAGATTTGCGAGAAGATAAAGGACATGGACGAGAAAGAGGAAATCATAAAAGATACAATGAAGAATTCCGGCCTGTTCTTATGCCTTGGCAGTACCTATTATCCGGTCGGACAGACCACCATGAAGTCAATCGAGAGCAGGGCCAGGATTGCAGGTTCTGCGCTATTGGATTTGCCGAAGGGGAAATTAGCCCGGGTATTAAATGACTGTCTGAAAGTGACAAAGGGAAATGCGCTTGTGAGAATTCATGAAGGAAAGGTGCGCGCGGTACATGGCGGAGACCCAAGTGACTATTCCGTCCTGCCAATGCCGGAATTATTTGAAGTAGCATCTATCTATGTTGCAGAAAACTATGACAAGGCTACCTTTTCAAACGGCCTGTTCAGTCATTCTCTGGCAATGGCGTCCTGGGAATTGGAAGAAAAAGGACTCTTGGATACATACCGGGAACTGCTGCTCCAGTATGGCTTACAGGCAGATAACGTATTATCAGCTTTGATTCGTGTCCAGACATCCGATGTTGGCGTAAGTGGTGCGAATATCTATTATTCTCTTCTGCTGGGAGCAGAGAAGAAGCCGTTGATTTTAGGAAAACCATTGAAATTGGAGCATACGAATAATGCATCCATAGAAGATTTCTCTCAGAATATGGGACAGATATTTGCCAGATATCAGGAGGCCATTGGTGATTTGTCGAAGCTGTTTCATGTATATGCCAGCTATCCGGCTAACGTTATGGCTAGTGTTATGATTAAGGCTGGTATCAGTAAGGCGCTGACAGCCCAGACGGTAGAACAGTTTAAGGCCGGACATGGACCGGGAATCTGTAATGGCTATGATATTTATTGTGGAATCTGTGAGGCGATTTTTCTGGCACAGAGCAATGGAATGGGTGCAAAGGCATTAACCGATTTGGAAGAGATGGTTTCACGGTGCTTGACCTATCGTTTCCATGAATATGATATCCCAGGAACGCTTCTGTACTGATGAAAGAAATAAGGCAGGGCAGGGAACCCTACTGTTCTGTCAGAAAGGAGACAATATGCTGAACCTGAATTATGAACCAGATGTGCTGGTGGAGGATATAACAACCCTATCCCATGACGAATGGAAATTATACAGAACACTGGGGATTGGGGGGAGTGATGCGGCGGCCGTGTGTGGCATCTCGCCATGGAAAACAGCCAGGGATTTATATGAAGAGAAGGTACATAAAAAAATCAAAGAACAGAATGATGATGGCTGGGTAGCAAAGGAAATCGGAAAGCGTCTGGAGGAATTGGTGGTTCAGATTTTTATGAAACGCACAGATACCAGACCGTATGCTGTGCGTAAAATGTTCCGGCATCCGCTGTATCCGTTTATGATATCTGATTTTGATTTTTTCGTTAAGCTTGATGAAAAGATCTATTTGTTGGAGTGCAAAACCTCGTTCAGTTACCACCACATGAATGGCTGGGAAGGTGGAAATATTCCGCCGCACTATGTTCTCCAGGGCATTCATTATATGAGTGTGGCTAACGTAGATGGCATAATTTTTCTCTGCCTTCATGGTAACCATGAGGGTTCTCTTATCATACGGCGCCTGGAGCGTGATTTAGCACAGGAAGAAGAACTGATTCGGCAGGAATCATTTTTCTGGAATCAGTGTGTTGCTTTAAGAAAACCACCTAAGTATACGGAGAAGGCTGACTTAATGCTTAAAAGCATCCAGGGACGCTATGGTGTGCAGGAGAATAAACAAATTGTACTCCCACCATCATATGCGGCAAACATGACGTCCTATCTGAAACTGAAAAAACGGAAGTCAGAATTGAAGCGTCAAATGGATCAGATAGATGAACAGATGAAACTTGCCTATGCGCCAATAAAGGAAGCCATGGAGGGAGCTGAGGAAGCGGTACTGGAAACTGGTAATATCAGATATTTGGCCGGCTATAACAGGAAAGTTACAACTTCCATCAATAAAGACAGCCTGGAGGTGCTGCAGCTTATGCATCCGGATATTTACAGAGAGTATGCGCAGACAAATACCTCACAGTCTTTTTATATTAAAGAGGATAAGGCAAGTTAGGGGAGGAAAACGAAAATGGACGAAGAAATGAGACAGCCAGAAGAAATGGTATCTGTGATAGATGGAAAGAAGGTACAGGAAATCTTGGTTGGTCGATATCTCAATGTTGTTATTGTGGACCATACGGATTTTATGAAGCTTATGTTGAAGGAAGACTACAGAATCAGGCATAATTTTATGATGTTGATTGGGCAGTGGTTTATATGTTTATCCTCCAGTAGTGAGTGGGATGAACGAAATGAGGGCAGTGTGAAATTGTCCTGTAAACTGAAACCAGAGCTTTCAAAGACCAATTTATGGCCTTGGGTCACGTATAGGGATTCTGCACCCAATGAAGTTTCGGTCAGCGGCCACCAGACGGAATCAGTTGAACGGCTGTTTGCAGCATATTTATCTAAAACAGAATGGGAAATATGCAATCCATTTCGCCAGTTCCTGGTTGCTATGCAAAAGGAGGACCGTACACTTCAGCAGATATTGACTCGGTTCGCAGTGGAATGGTGTGACTGGGTGGTAAAAGAGGAAAAAGAAATACAGGGAGAATCTTACCGTATTGCCAGTCTGATTGCATCAATACCCTCTGTCTTACTATAACATAGGAGGAATTTTGACTGATAATGAGAGACATTTTCTGGAATTAAAGCTTAGAGTTTGGTTAAGAAAGCTGAAGCGGGAAAAAGCCGGTTTTGCCGGCCATAGAACTCCGAATGACTGGTCTGTGAGCTAACAGATACTGCGAAAAAATACTTATGTGATGTGGTATATTCCGGTCAGGGCGGTTATGTGCTTGCGAGTGAAGAATCTCGCTTATTTACTGAGTTGCAGCAGGCTGTGACTCAGGCAAAGGTAAAGGAAAAACTCCATCAGGCATTGTTTGTGGATATGGATTTTGAGATGGTACGAGATCTGGCATATGGACTAAGAGGCCAGGTGGAGACAATTATGATGGAATACAAATCACACGTTAAGAAAGGGAATGAACATGGAACAAAAGATTTTAACACTACAGGAAAAAATGGTAAAGATCCGCTCGGAGATACCTGCATTGGTAAAACGCGCATACAGTGAGGACGTGAATTATGATTTTATAAAGATTGATGATATTTTCCGCTATCTGACCCCGGCAATGAACCGATGGAATGTGAACTTTGAAATTGTTTCGGAATGTGCTTCAAAGAGAAACGAGAATGGGGACTCTGTCTATGTTGAATTCTTAGCATATTGTCAAATGTGGCTGTATGAGGCAGATTTAGAACTAAAGTGGATTAATGCAGAGAAGCCAGAAGACGAGGTAACCGTTACAATCCACGCCATCGGTACCCATGAAATGCCGGAGAAAGCAAAAGGCAGTGCGCTCACATATGCCATGAAATACTACCTAATGGATAAATACTGCATCGACCAGGGCGGTGTAGACCCGGATATGCGGGATTTTCCACCGGATACATATGATGGGAGCATACCGGAATATGATGGCTTGTCCTCTGATGCATATGATTTCTCAGATCGGGATTCAGAAGGGATAGCAGGAGATGCCTCTGGAATAACCGATATGGAACTGGACGCTGAAATGGAAGGCGGACAGGAAGTACCGGATGAATTACCGGAGGAAGAACCGATGGAGGAAGCTGAGGAGAGCGAAGTTGATGCATCTGAAGAACGTTCCATGATGAATGATTCAGAGATGAACCCAGAATCAGGGCATGAGGAAACGGATGCGGAAGAAACAGCAAAACAACAAGATGGGGGTATGGAATCAGATGCAAAAAAGACCAGAAGGAAGTCTGCAAAAGATAAACAGAAGGCAGATAAGGGAGACACGAACCGTCCGGTTCTGAGCCGCCATATCATGCCGGAGAATGGGACGATGGTGAATCTGCCAAACGAAGTAAGCCCACAGCCGGCTGTAAATATGACAATTGAGGAAGCTGGCAATATTGTTTGCACATTTGGTATCTATAACAATAAATGTCTGAGTGAGCTGCTCAATCAGGGAGAAGAAGGGGTGAAGGCGTTGGAGTGGATAGCCTATAATTACCGCGGCAGAAATGAAACAATCCGACAAGGCGCCAGATTGCTTTTGAGCACGCTGTAGGCCGCATGGTGAAAGCAGCGGGAAAGAATACTTAAAAGATGTTTAACATATCAGATGTAGCAAATTTGTTGGGAATTAAGAGGCTGACGGAAGGAAATTCCTTTAATGTCGTATGTCCGTTCTGTGGCGATACCAGAGGAAAAATGAATTTCCGTATTGTAAAAGACGGTGAGCTGGCAAATACCTATCACTGCTTTAAATGCGGCGCTCATGGAAATATGCTGACACTCTATGCAGACCTGATGGGAATTTGTGGTGTGGATCGGTATAAAATTGCCTATCGTGAAATTAAGACGGCGCTGCATGAGGGCGCTGGCTGCAGAAACAGCTATGACAGCAGCTTCACAGGAACGATGACACAGATAGAGGAGGAAGAAACAGCAAGTCTTGAGAAAAGAAGTCAGATTTATCAGAGACTCATAGAGATGCTGTCCCTGTCGGAAACTCACCGGAGAAAACTGATGGACCGGGGGCTAACAAGCAACCAGATTGAGGCATTCCATTTTCGCAGTACTCCAGTTCATGGGACTGAGGGGCTCGCAAGGAGGCTGATAAAAGAAGGATATTCTCTTGCGGGCATACCGGGATTTTACATGAATCAAAACCAAAACTGGGATATTGCGTTATATCGGAATAACCAGGGAATCCTATGCCCGGCTTACAGTATATCCGGAAAGATTGAAGGTTTTCAGATACGGTTGGATGCTCCCCATGATGATAAAAAGTATTTGTGGTTAAGCAGTACCAATAAAAAACGTGGTGCTGGCAGTAAGAGTCCGGTCAGTTTTGTTGGAAATCCATTTGACAAGACGGTACGGGTAACGGAAGGAATATTAAAACCGATTGTCGCTCATGCTTTATCCGGATACAGCTTTTTGGGGACACCGGGAGTAAACCAGTATAAGAGCCTTGAGAAGGCATTGGCAGTCCTAAAGGAGAACGGTCTTGAGATGGTCATGGAATACTTTGACATGGACAAATTCATGGATATCGGCTGCTATGGTGATTATAAGTCCTCTACTTGTGGTAAATGTCAGAACAAGGAGCGTTACTATGGAAGGAAGATTTGTGAAGAGAAACGGAAAAAGCGGGACCAGATTCGTGCGGGGTGCTGCAGGCTCTATGAGAGCTGTGACCGGCTAAAATTAAAATGCATCCGCAAGACCTGGGACCAGAGAGAAGATGGGATTTGGGCTGGAAATGATAAGGGAATTGATGATTACTGGTGGTCTGGCCTGAAGAAAAAAGAGGAGCAGATTGGATATGATGGGATGGACAGAACAATTCATCATCGAAGCAATTTGCCGTCATACGGAACAAAAGTTGCGTAGTGATGAGACAAAAACAGAGAGAATGAAGCTTAGTGCCTGTAGCGCCTTAGAAAGTATCAGAAGACGTGTCAATGGATACGGAGCAGAGTGTTTTGCATTTGTCCTGTTGGTTGGGATTATGTTAAAGAAAAGTCAGATGATACTGAATGCAGATACAAAGGGGGAGCTGGAAGCGATTTTAGAGCCTTCCGTACCCCGGTGGAATTACGGAGGATTTCTTACAGGTCCCTATCATGTACCGGAAGAAGAAGCAATCTTTTGGTCGAAAGCTTCATTGGAGGCCCCGTTGAATGATGAAGGAGCAAGACGGTACCGGGATGTGGCTGCAGTAGCCTTTCCAGAGGAGATGGCTGAAATCTGGGGAACAGATGATACAGGAGAAGGCGGCATTGCCGTATAAAAAGGCAGGGAGAGAAACCATCTTTCCGTGTCTATTTTTGCGCATGAAGCTAAGATGGAGCAATCCAAAAGTGGGTTTGTATAAAAACGAAGGAGGATAACAAATGAACAGATGTATATTTGTGGGAAGATTGACAAGGGATCCGGAGGTGAGTTTTTCAGAGAAAGCCCAGATGTCGATTGCCAGATTTACTGTGGCGGTGGACCGGATACCAAAGAGAGAAGGAGAACCAGAAGCAGACTTTTTTAACTGTGTGGCATTCGATAGGAAAGCAGAGTTTGTGGAACAGTATTGGTACAGTGGTATGCGTGTGGTGGTAAGCGGAAGAATGCAGAATGATAACTACACAAATAAAAAGGGAGAAAAGGTATATGGCGTTTCTTTGAAAGCGGACGATGTTGAGTTCGCTGATGGAAAGAGAGAGGCAGATAATGGGCAGGCGCAGAGCACGGCTCCGTCCAGAGCAGCAAATCCTGCAAATGCATCAGCGGCACAGATGTCCAAAGAAGCTCCGGTGACGAGAAATGCAACACAGGCACCCAGAGCAGCCATTGCGGCATCCAGAGCAGCAGCGCCAGCTACGAATCAGGGCGCCGCAAAACCGGCTGCCAGCAGAAATACACCACAGCGTCAGGCACCTAGCCGAAGCGCGGTAGGAAGAAGCGCATCCCAGCGAAGGGCTGCGAGGGCAGCTGCCGGCGATGACTTTATGAATGTAGCGAGTGGAATGGAAGAAGGTCTTCCGTTTAATTGATTTAACAGTATGAATACAGACGGCTAGGATGTGATGGCGCATTCTAGCCGCCTGCTTTTGGAGGATAAACGAAGATGATGGAAAAGAAAGTACAGAAATTCATCATGGTATTTTTAATGTGCACAGCGGGGGCCGTGATGTTACAGCTAGCAGCTCCCATGATTTTGGGACTTATTGTGAATGCGGTATCGATTGGGATTCCATTTGCAGTGTATTACTTGCTTATCAGAAAAAAATGGAGAATCAGGATAATTAAATCATCGGAGGAAAAAGAGCAGTCTGGCAGTGGAAGTGGAGCGGCCGAGGAAGGTCTGGATGATGGAAATAATGGTCAGGACGAAACGGACAACCCGGTATATGAATGGTATACACGGTGCGGAAGGGAACGAATCAAAGCGATATCTACCAATATATTTGCACATGGAAAAAATGAATTTTGGATTCGTACCGATGGTGTCTGTAATATCCGCACCCCTAAGGGTTACAGACGGGCTGGCAATCTTCCTGGATATCCGGGCGCGCAAGCCAATACTATTACCGAATATTTAAAGCAGGACGGATTTTATGCAGTCAATGATGGGAGATACATTTATGTTTCAAGGTAAGCGGGAGGAAGAGAACCGATGGTATGTAAATTTAAGAGCCGACTGTATATAAACCCGGGGAATGGTTATACCGTGGCTGAATACAGCAGTATGGAGCTGGATTGTATTCCAAGTGAAGCAGTCATATCCAATTATGGAACAGAGGTGACGTTCACTGCATTTGGAAAAGAACTTCCTTGTATGGATAATGTGGAGATTGAGATGGAGGGAGACTGGAAAAGGTCCGAGAAATATGGCCTTCAGTTCGATGTTGACTGGTCCAGGGTTCTCCTTCCCAAAAGCCGGGAGGGAATCATCGGTTATCTGTCCTCCGAATTGATTAAGGGAATCGGCCCGGTTATGGCAAGAGAGATTGTCAACCGGTTCGGAACCGATACCTTCACTGTTATGGAGAATCATCCCAATGAACTCCTTGCTATTAAGGGAATTACTGAACAGAAGCTGGAATTTATTATTGAATCCTATCAGAAGAGTGCGGAATTAAGGGAATTAATGGCGTATCTTGCACCTTACCACGTCACACCCAAAAAGGCCGAAAAAATCAAACAGCATTTTGGTCTGGAAGCAGTGACACTGTTGAAGGAAAACCCATACCGTCTTTGTGAAATCAAAGGGTTTGGTTTTATTACCGTTGATCCCATTGCCAGAGCCAGTAAAGACCTCGCTCCGGATGAGCCTAAAAGGATTAAAGCGGCTATTCAATATGTTTTGAGAAAGGGCGCTGAAGAAGGAAATCTGTATTTAGACAGTACCATCATTGTCGATATGGCATATAAGGTGCTCAATGCAGGCTTTCCAACTGATACAGTCAGGCGCGGACAGATTAAGCTGGCAGGAAATGAGCTGGTAATGAAGGATAAGCTTCTGGAGGCAGATGGAACGGCTATTTATTTAAAGGCATACCGGGAGGCGGAGAAAGAGGCAACGTATCATCTTGTCAGGCTGCTCCGTTCACCGGGGAACACGTATAATATTGAACGGGAATTAGAGGCTGTTTTAGCAAAAAGTAAAATGACGCTTGCACAAAAACAGGAGGAGGCAGTTCGAATGGTATTTCAATCCCAGGTATCCATCATCACTGGCGGCCCTGGAAAGGGAAAGACTACCATCCTAAAAATTATTCTTCAGATATTTGAACGTCTGGAAAAAAATAAGTCTGTACTACTTTGTGCACCCACAGGCAGAGCCAGGAAAAGACTTTCAGAGAGTACCGGGTATCCGGCATTTACAATCCACAAAGCATTATATGTAACGGATGATGAGATGGACAATATGGAACCGAAATCCTCGAAGAGGATTTGATTATTGCGGATGAATTTACCATGTCCGACATGAAGCTTGCCAGTATGCTGTTTTCAAGAATCAAGACAGGAGCCAGACTTATATTGGTAGGTGATGCGGATCAGCTTCCATCGGTGGGACCGGGAGATGTATTTAGAGAATTAATTGTCTCCGATGTGATTCCAGTTACGGTTCTGGACGAGTTTTTCCGACAGGCGAAGGGGTCAAATATCATATGGAATGCGGATTTGATGAACAGAAATCAAAAGAATCTTCTTTATGGAGATGATTTTACCTTTACCTATGTGGAAGACGCATATGACGCCGCAGAAAAAATTTCAGAAATATATCAGGAGGAATTGGAAAGAAGCGGCGGTGATTTGGATATGGTTCAGGTATTATCACCTCTGCGCACAAAAACGGAGGCAGGGGTAACTGCTTTAAATAACCGGCTGCAGGGAATTGCCAATCCGTTTGCTGTTGATAAAGCGGAGTGGCAAACCAAGTACGGTTTGTTCCGTGTTGGTGATCGGGTTATGCAGACGCATAATACAGAAGAGATTGCTAATGGAGATATTGGAAGGGTTGTCCAGATTGGAAAATCAAAGGCTGGGGAAATGGAAATGACCGTGGATTTTGGAGATGTCATTAAAACATATCAGGAAGATGAGTTATCAATCCTTGAGTTAGCGTATGCAACAAGTATACATAAATCACAAGGAGCTGAATTCCCAATTGTGATAATCCCGGTACTTACCTGCTTTTGGCCGATGCTAAAGCGAAATATTTATTATACAGGAGTTACGCGGGCAGAATTTCGGGTTCATCTTGTTGGATCAAAGAAAGCTCTCTATATGGCAATTTCCAACAGTGATATCGGCAAGAGAAATACCCTGTTGGCAGTAAGGTTGCGTGCAGAGGCACAAAGACAGGGGCTGATTCCTGGACAAGAAGTTGCATAAGAAGGAGGAAATCAAAAGATGATGAAGATTTTTGAAAACTGGACATTTACCAGAGTTTTGCCGAAACCATTTGCGGGCGTGGCTGCAAACCGCGGGAAAAAAGACACAACGGAGGCATCCTGTCTTTCCGTCCATAATCATATGTCAAGAATGAAGCGTGCAACCCTGCACGCTTCCACTTTAAAAGCACTGCTAGCCGTATCTGCAATTATAAGAGGAGACCAGGAAGGCGCATTTGGTGTACAGACAGTGTCGGGAACGGTTAAATGGTATTGTATGGAGTACGCAAAGCCTGTGGCTGCCGGTTCTGAAATAAGAATCGGTGTGTACCATCCACAGGATGGTAAATGGAAAGGGATTGTAAAGAACGGAACAACACTGGCGGCATATCCGCAGATTGGTAAGCGGGGGGCAAGCGGCAGGGAAATTATCATGATGTTCATTTTTGCAAGCTTAGCAGAAGGTTCTCTTCATGACGATGAATTTTCCAAAGCCTTCTTGCTGTTAAACGATGAGATAAAAAATGGATATCCGGATGCGGATAAGGCAACGGACCTGGCTTTTCTATGCTGTGACAATCTGTACCGAAGAATTGTCAATAGTGCGTCTCTCGGTGAGTCTGGTATTTTGTTTGACGGGGATAGTATTGCGTCTGGAAATGTACCGTTAATTCTTACCAGTCAACTGGCCGATGGAGATTATAACCCGACCGAGACGATATATGGAAAATTTCAGGTTCTGGAATGTAAGGACTGTGAAAGAACAATAGCAGAATTAAAAGAACAGTATGACCGCAAATTTGAGCTTACCGATGAGGAAAAAAATCTGGTTCCTAAGCTGCCGGAAAAATACAATGTATCAGCAGAAGCACAGGAGATTATGGACGCGGTTATCAACAGCCCCATGCGGGAGACTGTCTGAAAACCAGGAGTGATTAGACGCATTTGAAGCTGGCTGCGCAGCATCCGCTTCGAAAAATTCAACCTATTGATAATTGTATAAAGCATGCATTTATAAAGACTTTCCGCTCTGTTCATAGTATAATACGTATAAAAATATATAGGATGGTGATCAAATGCCTTATATTCGTACGGTAGATCGGGAGCAGTTGATGATGTGTTCGCTGGATTCTTTTGTAGCACCTGAGAGTATCGCAAGAGTGATTGATGCTTTTGTTGAAGGGCTGGAACCCCAAAAAATAGGAATTGCAAAAAGAAAAGCCGCTATTGAGGGGAGGCCGTCCTATCCCTGGCGATGCATGATAAAGCTGTATCTTTATGGGAGCCGGAAGAAAATCCGATCCTCCCGGAACCTGGCCGAGGCATGCAGGCTTAATGTAGAGGTGAAATGGCTGATGGAGGGATTGGAGCCGGATTTCAGAACCATTTCCGATTTCCGTAAAGAAAACATCGACTGCATGAAAAAAATATTTCATGAGTTTAACAGGCGGATTTCAAAATTTCTGGAAAAGGGATTTGTGTCCGTGGATGGAAGTAAATTTCAGGCAGTGAATTCCAAGGATAATAACTTTACCGCCAATAAGTTGGATGACCGGATTCGCTGGTTGAACCAGCACACGGATGAATATCTGCGCCAGCTTGCCGAACTGGATGAAAAAGAAGACCAGGAAGAGCCGTCGGGCCAACTGACCCGGGAGGAACTGGAGAAAAGACTGAAGGAGGCTCACAACCGCCTGGAATATTACCAGCGGTACCGTGCTTATATGGAAGAAAACGGCTTATCCCAGCTCTCTCTGACCGATCCGGATGCAAGGCTTATGAAAAGTAAAAACGGTTTTCAGGTAGCTTACAATGTCCAGACCGCGGTCGATTCCGAAACACATTTAATCGAAGATTATATTGTAACCAATCAGATCACAGACCATGGACTGCTTGGAGCAACGGTATGCGCAATAAAAGAAGCGGCAGCCGGAGCCGTCGTGGAGGCAGTGGCAGATAAAGGATACCATGAAGTAAACGATATGGCGGACTGCCTGGAAAAAGGGATTATACCAAATGTAATCCTTCCGTCCGGTCAGGATACCTATGAGCTGGAGATCCGGTATGAAGAGGCCGGGGAAGAGCCGGATACGGAGGCCGGAGCGGAAGGGATAAAGAGAAGCCTGCGGTCAGGGAACATCCCGAAAGAATACGAAGGAATCATAGAAAAGGCAGCCATAGTAGAAAAAAAGGTGTTTGTAAAAGAAGCGGGCATTGAACCAGCCGGCGCCCTCTATGACAACGGGGAAGAAATGAAAAAGCATGCACAGGAAGGCTATTTTGTGAGAGACCGGAAGAGAAATCTTGTATACTGTCCGGCGGGAGAAATCCTGAGGCAGAAATGTGTCAAGAGAAACGGGACCATCCGGTATGCAAACAAGAGTGCCTGTAAGCACTGTAAGAAACGGAACGGGTGTTATAAAGGGAAAAACGAGGGGAAAGAAATCGATTTTAGCAAAGATACACGTGAAAAGCCCTGTCAGGATTGGCTGAAATCAGATGGGAAGGATGCGGAGAAAGAGAAGCAGGTAAAAACCGGCCATTATGAGCTTAAAAAAGTGGTGAGGATAACATTTCGTCCGGACAGGAAAAAAATGAGCCAGCGAAAAAATCTGTCAGAGCATCCATTTGGAACGATAAAGAGATGGATGGACGCAGGCTACTATCTGCTCCGAGGGAAGCAGAAGGTAGCCGGTGAAACTGCGCTCATGTGTCTGGGATATAACCTGGAGAGAGCAAAGAATCTGTTGGGATTTGCCAGATTAATGGAAGCCATGACATAAAACGAAGGTGTTTTATTAAAAATGATAGGAAAGGACCAGGACCCTTTTCAATGTAAAACATAAAAATCTAATAAAATAAAATAAAAAACGTGTTTTCGGACGGTCTGGCGGGTTTTCCTTAGTGTAGGGGAAGCTGGCACGGGTAAATCAACAAACGCAAAAATTATAGCACAGTTGTTGGGATTGCCGTACTATGCTTTTACATGCAGCGAGGGAACAGATGAAGTGGATCTGGTATCTTCCATGGTTCCCAATACAGGTGAACGGCCGGGAAAGATTCAGATTCCCATGCCAACGTATCAGGATCTAATCATGGACCCGGCTTCCGCTCTGGCGCAGATATGCGGATTGTACGACAACGAAATCAGTGAAGAAGAGGCGTTTAGAAAAATCCTGACCATGTTTTATCAAAATGGATTTGAAAATGGGAAGGATGATAAGAAATTTGTCATGGTAGAGTCCCCTATTGTGACTGGGTGCAGAAGACCATCACTGGTGGAAATACAGGAGCCTTCTGTTATTACCAAACCAGGTACTCTGGTTAAGTTAAATGGACTGCTGGATGAAGGTGCGGCAATCACACTGACCAGTGGAGAAGTGGTGAAACGGCATCCCGACACAGTAATCCTCATTACAACCAATATGGGATATAAAGGGTGCCGGGGATTTAACGAATCCGTTTTGTCCAGAATGCGTATGGTTCATTACTTAGAGCCGCTCAATGCGGAGGCAATGGTAGCCCGGGTCAAGAAGAAAGTGAAATTTGACGATGAGACTTTCTTAAAGAAAATGGCGGATATTGTTTGTGAAGTACAAAAACACTGCAATACAGAAATGATTACGGGCGGAGTATGCGGATACCGGGAATATGAGGACTGGGTGTGGGCTTACCTTATACAAAGGATATATTGAAAGCAGCAAAATGCACGCTCGTTGCGAAAGCAGCGCCGGAACCAGAGGAAAGGGAGGAAATTTATAAAAAACTGGTGATACCCGCGTTCACAGAGGCGCATGCGGCATAAAAAAAATGAGGAGGAACCAATGAATAAAAAAGTGCAGCAAAAACATAATCAAATAAAAAATAGAATGGGAAGGCTGACGGATAAAGATTTTTTTCTGTCTCAATCCTATCATGGCACCATGTTAAAATCTGTCAGATTGTTGGGACAGAAGAATGATATTACCCTGTTCATGGATTATGAAGAGTCCGATGACGCCAGGATTGCGTTTACAAATGGACGGCTCCTCTACTTAAATACGGCGAATCCAATCACAAATCTGATGACGAGCCGGGTGTCTAAAATAAAGAGCCATGAGGGGTTTATAGCCCATGAATGCGGCCATCTTAGATGTTCGGATTTCAAACGGCGGGGCCGGTATGTAAGCGGATTCTCCAGATGGCGTGTGTATCCAAAGCCTCCACAGGTGCAGCTGGTATACGAAAGAAAAGCCTGGGAGGAGATGAAAGGATACTTAAATGCCCATAACGTGGTGGCAGCCTCGGTGATACAGAAAACCGCTTCTTATATAAATAACGTACTGGAAGATGTGTATATTGAAAGTTTTATGTGCCAGAAGTA